>ERZ773242.834-NODE-834-length-33633-cov-11.762434_pt1 | contig 33633 bp, 34 predicted proteins | sample MGYA00511077_ERZ773242 | MGnify/ENA primary metagenome ERZ773242 (study PRJEB29015, sample SAMEA2737754) | human gut metagenome | biome: human gut; feature: human-associated habitat; material: faeces | place: China | collected 2012 ... | reverse complement strand
TAGGAAAGTTGAATTCGGGGCAGAATTTATGAAGAAATCGCGCGACTTTTTCACCACAAAAAGGCAGGATATTGGCAGATGATATTACAGTTAAGGAGCAGATATGGTTACTCCATTTTAATAGTCTATTAAATGAGAAATCGAATTTAGGTGATAATATGGCCGGGGAAAACAATCTTACTTACTCACTTACTTTATTAATTTATATACAAGTAAATGAGTATGATTTACGTTCGATCTAAGGATGTTTGTATTCCATTGAAAATCAAGATTGACCCGGTAGAATGTTTATCATAACTTTCGGAGAGATGTTGACTATGATATTTATTGAGTTTTACAAAAAAAGCCTGCCATTTCTGACAAGCCTTTTACTCGCATACTCATTTACTTTATAGTATATATTACAAGTAAATGAGTATTAGTAGTCAAAGTATTTCCTTAAAGACATTCCCACATCTGACACTTCCGATAATGGTTCGAAATCTAATGCCGGTTTATGTGACTGAATCACATAATAAGAATTTTGAGGTCGTGTTGTAGTACAGAAATAATGGAGTTCCTGAACAGCCTGATAAGTTCCTCCCAATTTGGGAATATCTTCTCTTTCAAAAATAACATTGAGCCGTTCCAATATTTCCGTTTGAGTATATCTCTTATTAATCTCAAAACTGCCCTTGATAAGTTGTTTGAAAGCATGCTTTTCAGACAATGCAAGATATTTAGCACTCCGCATAAACCCTCTGTATGTCTTAGCATTCCCCTCTTGCAGTTTTGCCACCAAGATATCGAAAGGCACATACTTATAAAGTTCTGAGAATCGGTCAATAAACTTATAGTCCTCACGATGGCGATCCCGGCGTAAATGTGCGATTGATGCATCTGTTAATTTATTCTGCAACCGGAGTTCTTTCAATTTCTCTATAACCTCAGATATTGATGCAAGACGCTTTTTTTCGAATTGATCGTCTATGGCGTCCTCTATCTCCTTTTGTATATCTGTGAAAGCAGGGTCTCTCTCATCATAGAAAGTAATATTACATGACTTCAACAATTCATTATGAAGTATTTTAGGGTTGCTATATAAATGGCCTCTTAAAAATGCATATTCCGCAATAGCATCTACATTGAAATAGGCCGGAACAATCTCTTGATCTTTATTAACGCGAACGATCTCTATCGGACTGCTACCATAATAGCTTTGTTTGGTACGATCTACAATATCATCTTTCAGACGAAGAAAATTCTCAGATAATAATTCCGGATGCTTTTCATGCAATTTATTGACAACATTAGAAAGGCTACAAATATCTTGGCTCAAATCAAGAGCTCTTTGAACCAAAAATTCACCATAATCCTTTGCATCTTTATTTGCTGAATTATAGATAATGGCTTCACTCAATAAACCAGCCTCATGGCGACATCTGCCCGAAATCTGATATAATTTGTCTATCGACAGAATCGTGTATATTTGCCGTACATCTGAAACCGATATTAAGTGAAAGCGTTCCTTTATATCTACTCCTACAAAATAAGAGCATGTGATAAAAGTAATTGGTTTCGCAAGATTACGTTGAAGAACTGTGAAGAATTCGCCCGCTTTTTCTTTACTGTCAGGACTGCAAGCAATGTGGCATTCTTTCTGCAATTCTTTGGGTAATTGAGCAATAATTTTCTGAATAGACGTAATCGAATTATAGGCTACTACAATTTTATCTGTAAAAAAGTTTTCTCGCAAATGCCTTATGGCATTGCAGACCTCTATATGAATATTGGTCGTATTAATCAATTCAACATCTCGCCTATCCTTTTCTTCATAATTTAATTCTAAGACAGGTTCTTCCTGTAATTGCGGATTGGAGAATGGGCGAATCGTCTCAGACACAAGACAGCGTTGCCTTTCAGGGAAAGTAAAGTAATAGTCAATCACATTCTCCATTGCTGGACGAAATCCCCCATCGGACTGATATGAGTCGATTTCATCCACCATAAGATACCAACGGAGACTATGAGAATATAAATCCTCTGATGATATTTCCATAGGTGTATGAGTTTCTTCCCAATGTTTCTCTATAACTTTTGCAAGTCTTGACGGAGCATCTTCAATGTATTGAATCTGCTTCATTACCCGCCCCAGACTATCTGCAACAACTATAATCTTCTTATAAGTACCTGGGTCTACTTTTGGGTAAGATACTCGTATATCTGTTCATCCGTCGGTTTGCGACATTCATTTATATCGCTCCCGACATAGAGATACCTATTCTTAGTCTTGTTATTATTGTAGCCCGTTACATATTTTGCATACGCCAATGCTCTTGTCGGAACAACTATTATCGTATGACTAAGTTGTTGTAATGCAAGTGTAGTAGCTCCAATACCAGGAATATTCTTTTTAATCACTCCATAAGGTAAATGATTGAAAATATCTCCCAATTTCTTTCTTTCATGAAATATCAGCCGCACACAGTTTATGCGCTTATGCGTATCGTCGTCATCGATTTCATACCGGACTGGATTTTCTCGTCGTTAAATGTATCGATGGAAGCTCCGTTGTACATGTAGCTCCGGTAATAGCCTATACCATCGCAGTAACCATTGATATTCGGATAGAAGATTTCATAGCGAGGGTCCTCTATCTTTACGGTATTGGCTGGGAGTTTAGATAGAATAGTCCGTAGTTTGGGATCAATTTTATCGTCATTCATACATGAAAGATTTTTAAAATCTGCCTATGCTCTCACCATAGGCAGTCATGTAAAGATACGAGATGTTATTGAGATTATCAAGTCACTATTCGCTAATCGTTCGTTTCCTCCAAAACTTTTTCCAGCCGTTCGATATGATTGCTGATGTTCTTGTTCAGAACCTGCGCATAGGACTGCTGGGTATCTGAAATATTAGAGTGTCCGAGCAGTTTGCTCACCACCTCGATAGGCACATCGTTGTAGAGCAGAATAGTCGTGGCAAAGGTTTTCCGGGCCGTGTGGTGCGTCAATTTCTTGTCGATACCTACGACATCCGCAATTTCCCGCAGATAGGAATTGACCTTTTGATTGGAGATACGCGGCTGGATATAATCGTCCGTACTACCGAATTCCCGGAACCAGGCTATCAGTTTCTCGGCCTGCGGGAGCAACGGAACGGAAACCTCCCGGTCCGTCTTTTGACGAACAAGCGTGATCCAATTTCTGCCGTCAAATCCTTTCGTGATATGCTTCGGTTGCAACGCCTGCGCTTCATGGTAGGCAAGCCCCGTATAGACCGAGAAGAGGTAGATGTTCTTCACCGTTTCCAGCCGTTTCTGGGCAAAATGATGATGCTCCAGTTTGTGCAGTTCCTCCTGCGTGAGAAATACCAGCCGTTTACGCTCTTTTAAGGGCCTGTATTCGACGAACGGGTCCTGCTGGATATAGTTGCACTTGAAAGCGAAAGTGACCATCTGACGCACCCGTTGCATGATTTTATTGATGGTGATGGCTTTCAGACCTTGCACTATGAGTGCTTCTTCGAATTGCTTCACAAAGCGATAGTCCACGCTTCGGATGGGAATGTCCTGCATGTTATATGAGGTGCGGATATACCGCTCTACATGGGCGAAAACCTCCCGGAATTTTTGCAATGTGGCAGGTGAATACTCTTTGCCTACGAGTTGCTCCATCTTGTTCAGACGCTCCCGGAAAATCCCGCACAACGTATGTTCCTCCACCGTCTTGTGCTTGTAGATCGAGTAGATTTCAGCCAGCGAGACATTCCCGTCAGCTTCGTACAATTTACGCTCTATACCTTTGAGTTCGATGGTTATGTCCTGTAAGCGGCGGTTAATCAGCACGGCATCTTCCGAGGTTCCACGGACGCATTGAGCGTCTTTGTCCCACAAGTCTGGTGTTACATAAAGTCCCGTCGAAAATTGCTGGCGTTCTGCACCGTCAGTCGTTAACTTGCAGTAAATCGGGGCTGTACCCCGTCGGTTTCTCTTAAATTCGTAGAGATAATAAGTGATTCTCAGTATTTCAACCATAGTCAGCAGATCGTTTTCATAACCCGCTGGAATACTTTTCATTACAAGTCTGGAATACAACTTTTGCCCGAAAGCGAATTGTATTCCAACGAACCCCCTAAAATACCCCGATTTTGAATGATTATTAAAATATCTTAAAATATGGCAATTTTGTTTATTTGCTGATTATAAGATACTTAACCATTTTACAGGACATAAAATTAGGGACCGAACATTGCTGTTCGGCTCCTTTGGTAGCGGGAGGAGGACTCGAACCTCCGACCTTCGGGTTATGAGCCCGACGAGCTGCCAACTGCTCCATCCCGCGATATATTTTTCAGATAAGATCTATCGCTATTGCGTGTGCAAAGATAAGACGAATTTTTCATTCCGCCAAATTAATTTCGGCAAAATCCGCCCGGCAAGCGACCTGTCGCCTATCTGTCAACCGATTACGACCTCAAATTATTTTATGGCTGAAACCACGATCTCCGCCAGGTCGCGGATTTCGCCCTTCGTGCCGCGCCCGAGGGCCTTCTTGCAGAGCGGGCAGGCAGTGACGATCACGTCGGCCCCCGTGGCGTCGAGCTCGGCGGCGACTGACTGCGCGATGCGGACCTGCTGGCCGTCGGATATGGCCGTATTGGCCACCGAAGAGCCGCAGCAGAGGGCGTTCTCGCGCGTCGAGGCGGGTTCCAACAGTTCGCCCACGGCCTCGATCACGGCCCGCGGCTCGTCGTAAATGCCGCTGCCGCGCCCCAGTTCGCAGGGATCGTGGTAGGTGAAGCGCGTCGCGCCGTGCTCCAGCGCGAGGCGTCCGGCACGGATCAGGCGCAGGATGTATTCCGAATGGTGCAGCACCTCGATGCCCGGCAGGCTGTAATCCTCGCGGAAGACTTTGAGACAGATCGGACACGATGTCACGAGCGTCGTGATGCCGTGCTTGCGGAACAACTCCTCGTTATAACGCATCATCTTGTGCGCCGAATCGGTTTCGCCGGCCAGTTTGAGCGGCCGCCCGCAGCAGACGCCGCCTTCGCGGTCGGCCCACCAGACCTCCTCGCCCGCGGCGTCGAAGATCGTCGCCATCGCCGACATCGTGCGCGGCGTCAGCAGGGTCATGCAACCCGCGAAATAGCCCACCTTGCCCTCGCCCGCGGAGCGGTCCAAGCCCTTGAAATAGCCGTAGCGGCGTTCGTCGGGGACGTTGCGCATCTTGTCGCGCGAGTTGACGCGCAGCGTATTGAGGTCGATATTCACGGGACATTTCTCGGCGCAGCGTCCGCACATCAGGCAGTTGTCGGCCGTTTGCAGGCGCAGCATGTTGTAGCGGCGGTCGCGCAGGAAGTAGACCGACTGCACGTCGTCGATCCCCAGCACGCTCTGCAACTGGCAGGGGTCGATGCAGATGCCGCAGCGCGAGCAGGCTTCGACCTGGAAATTGTCGTAGGAGGACTCCTTTTCGCCCGATTTCAGCCGGTAGTGACGCAGGAAAATCAACGGAATCTCCGTGAAGATGTGCATGTAGCGCGAGAACGGCAGCGCCACGAAGAAGACCCCGAGGCACGACGAATAGAACCACCACGCCGCGGTTTCGAGATTCATCAGCGGCATCATGCCGATATGTGCGGCCATCCACGCCCCGAGGCCCCCGGTGAGGAATCCCCCGCCACCGTACAGCGCGCACGTGGCGCTCTCGGCCACCAGACGCGCCGGGAAGATGAACCACAACGCCGACAGGGCCACGCGGTCGCCCGGAACGTGCTTCGTGGTGCGCCGCAGGCCCATCGCCCGGGAATAGAAGCGCTTGCCCCAGGCCAGCGCCACGCCCGAGAGAACGAACAACAGCAGCAGGTCCATCACGAAATCGAAGACGGGCTTATGCTCCAGCCCCGTGCCGAAATATTTGAAAAAGACGTGTCCCTGCAACGGCACGTAGCGGAATCCGAGATAGGCGATGGTCTCGGCCCACCCCACGGCGATCAGCAGGAACCAGCCGAAGGCCAGCGACATGTGCATATACCCCAGCAGGGGGTTGACCCGGAAGATGCGGCGGTGAAGCAGCGATTCGCTCACCACCTCCCACGCCGCGGCCAGGGTGCGGCGCGTGGGTATTCCGAACAGAATCCGTTTCTTGTCGTCGCGGGGCAGCAGCCAGAGCCACTTGCCCCACTTCCACGCCAGCGTGAGGAACATCACCGAGGCACCGAGGATAAACGGTATGCAGAAAGGTGCGTAGAAAGTCATCGTCAGAAATCTCCCAGTTTACGTTTGATAAGCATCACCACGCCGCGCGTGTTGATGCCCCGCGGGCACACCAGCCGGCATTTGCCGCACAGCATGCACTTGTTCATCTCCTCGTAGGCGCCCTGATACTCGCCGCGGCGCACCAGCGTATGGACCTTGCGGAAGTTGAATTCCGTGAGGTTGCCCGCCGTGCAGACCGCCGTGCAGGCCCCGCATCCGATGCAAGTCTGCAACTCGGGCATCTCGCGCAGAATCTCGTCGCTCTTGCGCAGGTTGTTGCGGTCGATGTCGATGGCCCGGGGCTTGGAGATGGTATATCCGAAATTGATCGCCGCCATGATTACATCCCCACGTATTTGGCCGCGGCGTCGGCCGCGACGATCCCTTCGTTCAGCGATTCGCCGATGTTCTTGGGCGCGGTGACGGTCCCGGCGTAGAAAATACCCTCGACGTTGCTCTTCACGTTGTTCAGAAACATGTCGCGCGGAGCCATGAAGCCGCTCGGAGCGCGGTTCAGTCCGGCACCCTCGGCGAAAGCGGCGTTATCGTCGTTGGCACGCATGCCGACGATCAGCACGAGCATATCGACGCTCATGCGCAGAGGACGGCCCGTCAGCGTGTCCTCGGCCTTGATCTGCACCCGGCCGTCGATCGTCGGGCTGGCCTCCGAGATACGCCCGCGCAGAAAGTGGATGTTGTATTTCTGCTGCGCCTCGCGGTACATCTCCTCATAGCCGGGGCCGAACATGCGGATGTCCATGTAGAAATTGAAGACATCGGCTTCGGGGAAGAGCCGCTTCATTTCCATAGCCTGCTTCACGCCCGTGATGCAGCACACCTTCGAGCAGTGCTGCTGGCACACCTTCTCGTCGCGCGAACCCACGCAGTGCAGAAACGCGATGCGCTTGGGACGCGATCCGTCGACCCGGGCCACGCGGCCTTCGTTGAGCATGCGCTCGATGTCCACCGTCGTGAAAACGTTATCGTAGATGCCGTAGCCGTACTCCTCCTTGATCGAGGCGTCGAAGAGCGTGAAGCCCGACGCCACCACCACCGAATCGCACGTCAGCATCCGTCCGTCGGCGAGCAGCACGCCGCCCGCCGTGAATCCCTTGGCCTCGGCGGAGGTCAGCACCTCGATACCGCTCTCGTTGACCCTCCGGCGCAGTTCGGTCAGCACCTCCTGCGCGGGCGTGAACGACGGGAACAGCACGTGCCACCCCCGGAGCTTGCCGCCCAGTTCGGGCTCCTTCTCGATGATCGTGGGCTCGACGCCCTGCTCCGCCAAACGCAGGGCCGTCTGCATGCCTGCGACGCCGCCGCCTATGACTATTACCTTCTTCTTCATTACTCTCTGATGTCGTAAATGGTATCCGTCGGACTGCAGTTCACCACCGCCGACGCGGGTTTTCCGATATATTTTCCGTTGCGGCCGAGATACTTGGCCGCGGGATCGTACTCGATGCCCATCTTGTCCAGCAGGGGTTCCACATCGACCTGGTGCATCTGCATCCCCAGTTCCCAGGGGTCGTAGCCCAGCACCAGCCCGGCCATCTCCTCGTAGGTCAGCACCGGGATGCCGTGGCCGTTCTGGCCGTAGGTCGTGCCCTCCATCTCGGCGATAGCGTATTGCCACTTGTCGAGGAACATCGCGCAGCCGGGGCAGTTGGCCACGATGAAATCGGGTTTGTAGGGCGCCATGCTCTCCAGCTTCTTGTGCGAATTGGCGATCGAATAGCCGCGGTTAGCCTGCACGAGGTAGTTGCGGAATCCGAATCCGCAGCAGTGGCGGCGTTCAGGGTAATCCACGCACTCGCCGCCCCACGACTCGACCATGCCGGCCAGCACATAGGGAAATTCCGATCCTCCGATGCCCGATTTCGGGAATATCTTGGCGTAGTGGCAGCCGATGTGCTCCACGACTTTCAGCGGTTCGCCCGTGACGGCGTTCACCAGCCGTTTTTTGGCCCGCGCGGCGATCTCCTCGCGGAAGTGGAACACAACGTCCGACGTGTGGGCCAGGCTCGCGGGCTTCCGGAACTCGCGTTTGGTGGCTTTCCAAAGGTTCTCGCGGGCCTTCTCCTCCGTCTCGGGGAACTCGTTCCACGTAGCCAGAATCTCCGTGTACACGCCAAAGGAGGTGATGCACGAGGTCACGAAATTCTCATACCCCGCTTCGTTCATCAGCGCGAACTGCCGCGCCACGACGGTCATAATGGTCTCCAGCGGCACGATGTCCGAGTGATACCCGATGCCCGTGCACGACGAGTGTTTGGGGTCGTCCAGCAGGTCTTTCCCCAGGTCGTTGTGCAGCATGTCGATAAAGAACTTCTCGCTTCCGGGGAAGAAATTCTGCCGGATGCAGCTGCGCGCATAGTAATAGCGGTCGTCGGCGATCTCCTTCTGATAGTCCTGCCAACTCTTTCGTTTCATCGTCATCGTCAATAATGTTCGTTGCTGTTCGAAAGGAAGACATCCATCATGTACTGCTGGTCGGCGCCCTCCTCGTAGCCCATTTCGCGGGCCTTGCGGTCGGAGTGCTGCTCGATGGTGTCGAACATCTCGCTGCCGCCGCTGACCTTGAATATCTCGTTGATCTCGGCGAGCGACTCCTCGTCCAGCCGGCGCAGGGCCCCGGCGCCGTGGCGCATGTAGACGGGCGTGAACTGGCCGTAGATCTCCTTGTCGTTGTCGTAAATCCATTTCCAGACGGTGCCCTGCTCGGGGTGCAGTTCGGGTTTCACCAGCCGCGGCACGATGCAGTAACCCGTGCGGAGAATGTTTTCGCCGATGATGCGCTTCAGGGCCAGTTGCTGACGGCCCTTTTCGCTCTCGACGAAAAACCCGAGCTTCTGCGACAGGGTGCGAAGCGCCTGAATCACATACCCCGGGGTATTGCCCCGCGGACAGCGCGGACGGCACGACATGCATTCGCCGCAGTACCAGATCGTATCGCTTTTGAGCAGCTCCTCGATGGCGTCGTCGTCGCGCGTCTGAACGATGCAGACGATCTGCCGCGGATCGTAGTTATAGAACTCCGCCGCGGGGCAGACGCCCGTACAAACGCCGCAGTTCATGCAGGCATGAAGGCCCTCCTTCATCCGCACGTCTTCCATGAGCATATCGAAATACTTCCCCATACCTATATACAAAAAACCTTTGCACTGCAAAGGTAGGGAATCCGCCCGAGCCGGGCGGTGGTATAAATGCGTAATTTACCGCCGTTCGTAAAGCTCGAAGACGAAAGGCCAGGGGTAATCCTTCCCGCAGGGGAACGATTCGGACGACACCGCCCGCCACTCGCTCTCGTTCCACGCCGGAAAGCGCGTGTCGCCCTCGTAAGAGTGCCGCACGCGCGTGAGGTAGAAGCGGTCGGCCATCGGCAGGGCCTCGGCGTAGATATGCGCCCCGCCGATCACGAACACCTCCTCGTCCTCCGGAAACAACCGCACGGCCTCCTCCAGCGAATGCACGACCGTGCAGCCGGGAATCTCGATATTCTGGCGCGTGATGACGACATTGGTGCGGTTGGGCAGCGGCCGCCCGAGCGACTCGAAGGTCTTGCGGCCCATGACGACGGGATGGCCCGTCGTCACGGATTTGAAATGCTTCAGGTCTTCGGAAATGTGCCACAGCAGGGCATTCTTGTCGCCGATAACGCCGTTTTCGGCAACGGCAACGATAATTGAGATCATAGGGTTCAGAATGACATCGGGGCTTTGATCGCCGGCCACGGGTCGTAGCCTTCGAGCGTGAAATCTTCGTAACGGAAGTCGAAAACCGACTTCACGGCGGGGTTCAGCCGCAGGCGCGGCAGCGGACGCGGTTCGCGCGCAAGCTGTTCGTCGACCTGCTCCAGGTGGTTCAGGTAGAGGTGCGTGTCGCCCAGCGTATGAACGAACTCGCCGGGTTTCAGACCGCACACCTGCGCCATCATCTCGGTCAGCAGGGCGTAGGAGGCGATGTTGAACGGCACCCCCAGAAACGTGTCGGCGCTGCGCTGGTACAACTGGCACGAAAGCCGCCCTTCGGCCACATAGAACTGAAACAGCACGTGACACGGCGGAAGGGCCATCGCGTCGACCTCCGCGACATTCCACGCCGAAACGACGATGCGCCGCGACTCGGGGTTGGTGCGGATCATTTCGACGGCCTGCGCGATCTGGTCGACGGCGCCCCCGTCGGGGCGGGGCCACGAACGCCACTGGTAGCCGTAGACGTGGTTCAGGTCGCCGAAGCGGTAGCCCTCGATCGGCGACTCGACGCCCGCAGCCGCGAGGAAAGTCTCCCGGTCGACGGGCAGCACTCCGTGGCGCACGCACAGTTCGTTGTAATAACGGTAAGCGTCGTTGTCCCAGATATGGACCCCGTTTTCGACGAGGTATTTGATATTGGTGTCCCCGCGCAGGAACCACAGCAGTTCGTGGATCACCCCTTTCAGAAAGACCTTCTTGGTCGTCAGCAGGGGGAACCCCTCCGCCAGGTCGAAACGCATCTGATGGCCGAAGACCCCTTTGGTCCCGGTTCCCGTGCGGTCGCCCCGCACGACGCCTTCCGCCTTGATCCGGCGCAGCAAATCGAGGTATTGTTTCATGATTCAAGGGTCATTTCGCCCGCCGCGTCCAGCACGGCACAGGCGGGATTCTTCTCCCAGCAGCCGAGATTCACCACGTGCAGACGCCCTTCGCGGTAGTCGCGCGGGAAGTGCATGTGTCCGAAAACGAAATGGTCGATGTCGTGGGTCGCGGCGTATTGGCGGGCATAGTCGATCAGCGGCTCGGTGAGCGAAGCGTCGAAACCGCCCCCGCGGCCGGTCCGCACGGCCTCCTCGTCGGCGGCGTTGTGCCGCTTGCGCGATTTGCCGCTCCACCAATGGCCGAACTTCATCGCCAGGTCGGGATGCACGCCCCACGAAAAGAGCCATTTCAGCGTCCGCGACCGGAATATCCGGTTCAGGAGTTTCAGCATCGGCTGTCCGTCGATATTCATGTTGTCGCCGTGGGCGATGAAGACTTTTTTGCCCGCGAGGGTCATCACCTGCGGAGAGGTGCAGACCTCCATCCCGCACTCACGCGTGAGGTAGTCGCCGACCCACATGTCGTGGTTGCCCGTGAAGAAGACCACCCGCACGCCCCGGTCCGTCAGCTCGGCCAGTTTCCCCAGCGTGCGCACGAAGCCCTTGGGCACCACACGGCGGTATTCGAACCAGAAATCGAAAATGTCGCCGACCAGAAATATCGCTTCCGCATCGCCGGAGACCTTGTCGAGCCACGCCACGAAGCGTCGTTCGACCGCCCGTGCGGAATGCTCGTCACCCGCCCCCAGATGTATGTCGGATGCGAAATAATACATTACTTCGTCAGTTCGTCCAGTTTCTCTTCGAGGCTCTTGCCGTAGATGTCCCGGGCGACGATCGAACCCTCCTTGTCGATCAGGAAGTTGGCGGGCAGTTTCTGCACGTTGTAGAGTCCCAGCGCCGAGGAGCCGCGCCCGCGCAGGTCGCTCACCGAGATCCACGGCAGCTGCTGTTCCTGCACGGCGTTGATCCACAGCGGCTTCGACGTGTCGATCGCCACCTGGTAGACCTCGAAGCCCACGGGAGCGTCTTCGTATTTCTTATAGAGTTCTTTCAGATCGGCGTTCAGCGCATTGCTCGATCCCAGCTCCGCGGACCAGAAATCCAGCAGCACGACCTTGCCCGTAAGCGACGAAAGGCGGATCTTCTTGCCGTAGATGTCCGTCATTTCGAGGTCGGGATACCCCGCTTCGGAGATCTGCGACGTCAGGCTGATGCGCGCATCCATGCGGGCGATCTCGGCCGTCAGCGACTGGAGATAGGGCGAATCGGGATAGCTCTTTTCGAGGGCTTCGGCCACGGTGCGGAAATAGACCACGTCGCTGTCGCCGTTGAACAGATAACGGTCCCCCGGAAGACGCTGGTAGAGGGCGTAGACCGCCGCCAGCGAAGACTTGTTCTCGATGATGAACCGCAGCTGCTCGCGGCGGATGCGGTAGTACTCGGCCGTGTACTCCTCGACCAGCGACTTGCGCTCCTCCTCCGTGAGGCCGGGCTTGGCGAACTGTGCGGCGATGTTGTCCAGCCGCTGGGCCCCCGTGACGAAATCCTGATAGAACTGGCGCAGCAGCTCCGATTCGGCGGAGCCTTCGACCGTGTAGTTGCGCACGACGCTGCCCACCGAACCGACCGTCACACGGTCGCCCCCGGCGATGAGCAGCGGAATCCGCTCGCCGTTGTAGATGATGTTATACAGGGAGGGCGTCTTGGGCACGCCTTTGAGTTCGAAACGGTAGCTGCCGTCACCGGCGAGCACGGCCGAGTCGATGACCGCCTGCGTCAGGGGCGAGGCATCTTCCAGATAGACATTTTTCGCATCGCTACCGACGAAGCGGCCCGAAATCTTCACTTTCGACGACTGGCAGCCACACACCAGAACGGCCGCCGAGAGCGTCACGAAAAGCGTTTGCTTGTTCATTTACGATCGTTTTCGCTGTTATTAATACACAAAGATAGCAAAAAACCCGATGGTTCCAAACCCGAATCGCATACGGCTTTGCAAAACCATCCGACCCCTAAAAGTGTCGTTACGACACCAAAGATAGCAAAAAACCCGGTGGTTCCAAACCGTGCGGCTTTGTAAAACGTCCCAACTCCTAAAAGGGCCGGTGCGGCCCCGCCCCTACTTCGGCGAATTCCGGTGGGCGCCGTTGTTCTTCGTAAAATTCCGGTGTTGCTGCTGGCCGCGGTTTTTCTGCTGCTGCCGCTGCTGATGAGGCGGACGGTGCTGCTGGGCGCCCTTCTGGGGACGTGCTGAAAAGGGCTGTTTATAGTCGCTTCGGAGATTATTTAAGGCAACTTCATCAATTTGGATCGTCCCTCCGGACATGCGTTTGATGTCTTTTACGATCACTTCGTTGTTCGGATGCTCCTGGTTGTATTCGTAGCTTTTGGTACGCATGTAACGGGCCAGATTATCCACCGTCCGGGCCACCGTCTGGGGGTTGCGCTCGTCGGACAGACCGCGGATCATCCGCTCGACATATTTGCCGTAATGCTTGTAGGCGATCCGCCCCTGCGAATAGGGCATGCGATGGGGCGCGACGGTCAGTTCCTGACGCGACGGCTGCGGATAGGGAGAATCCACATCCAACTGAAAATCAGACATGATGAAGAGGTGGTCCCACAGTTTGTGGGTGAAGTCTGCCGTATCGCGCAGCAGGGGGTTCAGATTGCCCATGACGGCGATCACGGCGCGGGCCTGACGGTTGCGTTCGCGGCGGTCCTCGATCGCCAGCAGCGAGTCGATCATCTCCTGGATGTGACGCCCGTATTCGGGCAGGTACAACTTGCGTCGCGTGTAATTATAGTTCTTTCTCATAAATTGTATTTACGGTCTTTCCCGTTGCTCCGATTCGTCCGCCGGACCCTCCGGCAGGGCCTTCGCAATAGACCTGTTCAAGATGTTTTTCAAGACCTTCCGCTCCGTCGGGCGAGACCCCCGGGATTGGTTTTACACCGCAGAAAGCCCTAACTTTGGGACAGAGGCAGCGCAAACCGAACATCCGGGATACCGCCTGTCCAAGCCGAAGATCGACTTCGCAAAAGTAGGTAAAATTTCAGGAAAAACAAGCTATGGCAAAGGTTTTAATTTTGGATCAATCAAAAAGCGTGCGAAACATTTTGCGCGAGCGGTTGGAATATGAAGGATTTTCGGCGGAAGCCGTTGAGGACGAGGCGGCAGCCACGGATATATGCGGGAAGGTTCCGTTCGACCTGATCATTTCGGACACCGGATGCAAGGTCCCCGATGCCGGCATTCCGTTCATAGCCCTTTCGACCGACGCCTCGATCGACTCGGCGGTGAAGGCCGTGCGCAGCGGAGCGCAGGACTTCCTGACCAAGCCGATCGACATGAACCGGCTGCTGCAATCCATCCACCGCACCATCGCAAATCCCGCAACCGCACCCCCGGCCGCCGCCGCGGCTCCCGTCGTGCGCCGCAGCCGCCGCGCGCATCCCGCGCAGGCGGAAAACATCATCGGCATCTCGCCCGAGATCGAGCACGTCCGCCAGCTGATCGACAAGGTGGCCCCGTGCGAGGCCCGGGTGCTCATCACCGGCGAGAACGGCACGGGCAAGGAGCTGGTGGCCCGCTGGCTCCACGCCAAGAGCGCGCGCTCCGCGGCGCCGTTCCGTCGAGGTCAACTGCGCGGCCATCCCCTCGGAACTGATCGAGAGCGAACTTTTCGGTCACGAACGGGGTGCATTCACCTCGGCCATCAAACAGCGCAAGGGCAAGTTCGAGCAGGCCGACGGCGGCACGCTCTTCATGGACGAGATCGGCGACATGTCGCTGGCGGCGCAGGCCAAGGTGCTGCGGGCGCTGCAAGAGAGCCGTATCAGCCGCGTGGGCAGCGACAAGGACATCGAGGTGGACGTGCGGGTGATCGCCGCCACGAACAAGGATCTGCGCGAAGAGATCAGGAAGGGCAATTTCCGCGAAGACCTCTACCACCGTATCGGCGTGATCGTCGTGCGGGTCCCGGCGCTCCGGGAGCACGCCGAGGACATCCCGACGCTGGTGGACCATTTCATCCGCACCATCTCGGCCGAATACGGCACACGGCCCAAAGCCATCGACCCCGATGCCCTGGCGGTGCTGCGGCAGATGCCGTGGACGGGCAACATCCGCGAACTGCGCAACGTCGTCGAGCGGCTCATCATCCTCTCCGAAGACCGCATCACGGCCCGCGACGTGAAAGAGTATTGTTAGGGGCGAAACAACAGGTGCTTGTCATTGCGAAGCCCGCCGGCGTAAGATGCCGGCGGGCTTCGTCATTCCGCATGAACGAGGTGAGCGCGGGAATCCGGTGAATACGTTGTAAGGTCCCGGGCTTCGACCGGATTGCCGCGGCATCTGCGAAGCCTCGCAATGACGGACGGCGGAAGCGCAACCCCGGGCCAGAAACCAAATGGCAGGCCGTCACCCCCTAAATAAGCGGGCAAAACTACAACAGCGCCAGCAGCTCTTCCGGTTTGTCAACCAGCTGCCGGGCCCCAGCCCCGACGAGTTCCTCCCGGTCGCGGAATCCCCACGTCACGCCCGCCGAACGGACGCCCGCGGCAGCCGCGGTCTCGATGTCCACGCCCGAATCGCCGACGTAGAGCACACGCTCCTTCGCCACGCCCGTCAGCGCCAAAATCTCCTCCACGACCGCTGGCGAGGGTTTCAGAGGCACGTCGGGACGCTGGCCGAAGACCGCCGCGAACTCCACCCCGGGGAAGAACAGCCGCACGAGCTTCTCGGTCCCGGCCTGGAACTTGTTCGACGCCACGGCCAGCCGCACGCCCCGGCGTACGAGCTCGGCGACGAGTTCGGGAATCCCCTCGTAAGGCCGGGTGTAGGTGTCGATATGTTCGGTGTAGTATTTCACGAAATCGGCGCGCACGGCAGCCACCGTCTCCGGCGTCCGCAGCGGCTCGGGCAGGGCCCGTTCGACGAGCCGCATGATGCCGTTGCCGACGAAATGGCAGTACTCCTCGTAGGAGTGCTGGGGAAGCCCCCGCAGGGCCAGCACGGCGTTGCAGGCCACGGCCAGGTCGCCGATGGTATCGAGCAGCGTGCCGTCGAGGTCGAAGATGACGAGTTCGGTTTTCATGGTTTCCGTTTTATTTTCCAGCCGACAGCCGCCACGAACAGCGACATCAGCGGCGAAACGATATTGAAGATGCAGTAAGGCATGTAGACGAAGGTCGAGACGCCGAGCACCGTGGCCTGCGTCATGCCGCACGAGTTCCACGGGATCAGCACCGAGCAGACCGTGGCGGAATCCTCCACCGAGCGGCTCAGCAGCCGCTCTTCCAGCCCCCGGTCGGCATACAGATCCTTGAAAAGGCGTCCCGAAAGGATGATCGAAATATACTGGTCGGCGGTGCAGAGGTTGAAGAAGATGCCCGCGCCGACGGTCGAGGCCACGGCCGAAAAGGTCCTGCGCACCCACCGCAGGAAGATCGCCGTCAGCGACCGCAGCATGCCGCTGCCGGTCATCACCCCGCCGAAGCACATGGCGCAGATGATGAGCCACACGGTGTTGAGCATGCCGGCCATTCCCCGCGTGGCGACCAGTTCGTCGAGTTGGAGCGTTCCCGTGGGGATGGCCGTGGGACCGAAGCAGGTCATCAGCACCCCTTTGAATCCCGACATGAAATCCAGCTCCGCGACGCCCGCCACCCGGGCCACCGTTTCGGGCTGGGCCAGGAGCATCGCCGCACAGGCGAAGACCGCGGCGCAGAAGAGCGTCACGATGGCCGGAAGTCTCCGGGCGATGAGTATTCCCGTGGCCAGCGGCACCACGAGGAGCCACGGCGTGATGCGGAACGTCGCGGCCAGCGTCGCGGCGTACATTTCGGCGTGGGTCGAGGCGCCGTGTTCGAGCGAGAGCCCCGCGACGGTGAAGACCCCCAACGCGACGAGCATCGACGGCACGGTGGTGTAGAGCATGTAGCGGATGTGGGTGAAGACCGGGACGCCGACGGTCGAGGAGGCCAGCACCGTGGTGTCGGAGAGCAGCGAGAGCTTGTCGCCGAAATAGGCCCCCGAGATGATGGCCCCGGCGATCCACCCTTCGGGAAATCCCATCGCCTGCCCGATGCCCATCAGCGCGACGCCGATGGTGGCGATGGTGGTCCACGAACTGCCGGTCATCAGCGACACCACGGCGCAGATCACGCACGAGGAGACGAGGAAGAACGACGGGTGGAGAATCTGCAACCCGTAGTAAATCATCGTCGGGACCACGCCCGAGACCATCCACGTTCCGGCGATGGCGCCGATGAGCAGCAGGATGACGATGGCCGGGGCCGAAGCGCGGATGTTGTCGATGATGGCCTCTTCGAGCACGGCCCAGCGGCAGCGGTAGATGCCGATGGAGAGCATCACGCAGACCGACGTGGCCGACAGCAGGGCGATCTGGCTGCCGCCGTCGATGGCACCGCCCCCGAAGGCGCGGATCACCACATATAACAACAGCGTCAGCACTGCCAGCGGGATGGCCGACACCCACGGCGACGGCAGTTTTTCGGTATTTCGCTTCATCGGTTGACTTTTACGGGGACAAAAGTACGAAAATTTGCCGAATTTCCCAGGTTGAAAAGCCGTTAACCGCGGGCTTTGCCCGCGAGGATTTACAGTCCTGTCGGAGCGCGGACGAAAGTCATTCCGAGCGAACGAAAGTGAGCGTGGGAATCCGATGGAAGCGTCGTAAGGCCCCGGCTTCCAATCGGATTGCTGCGTCGCCTACGGCTCCTCGCAATGACGTAACAGCGCAAAACCGGATGGAGTGCATCCCGAAGCAACCGTCGCGCCCTGAAACCTGCCTCTCAGGCGGGGAGGAGTGAACGGTTTCGGCCTTATCGTATGCCAAATGTGTTTTTCGGGGCACAACCTTTCGTTTTTTCCGTTTTTCTGTTTAACTTTGATAAATCGCAACGGCGCAAACAAAATGAACGCACTCCGCAAAGTGATCCGTTTCTATGTCGAAGGATTCCGCGAAATGACCGTGGGACGCACCCTGTGGGCCGTCATCCTCGTGAAACTCTTCATCATGTTCGCCGTGCTGAAGGTCTTCTTCTTCCCCGACCCGCTCGCAGGCAAGAGCCCCGCGGAGAAGGCCGACTGCCTGTTGGAAAACCTTGCGCCCCCGATCCCGGGAGCGGAATCCTCAACCCAATAACACCCCGTTATGCTATCCGACTACCTATCAACCGTCGATTGGTCGCGTGCGCAATTCGCCATGACGGCCATCTATCACTGGCTGTTCGTCCCGCTGACGCTCGGACTGGGATTCCTGATCGCCGTCATGGAAACCCTCTACGTCCGCACGAAGGACGAATTCTGGCTCCGGACCACCAAATTCTGGATGCGCCTCTTCGGCATCAATTTCGCCATCGGCGTCGCCACGGGGCTGATCCTCGAATTCGAGTTCGGCACCAACTGGTCCAACTATTCGCACTTCGTGGGCGACATCTTCGGCGCCCCGCTGGCCATCGAAGGCATCTTCGCCTTCTTCCTCGAATCGACCTTCATCGCCGTGATGTTCTTCGGCTGGCGCAAGGTTTCGAGCGGCTTCCACCTCACGGCCACGTGGCTCACGGCCATCGGGGCCAACCTCTCGGCGTGGTGGATTCTGGTGGCCAACTCGTGGATGCAATACCCCGTGGGGTGCGATTTCAACCTCGAAACCGTGCGCAACGAGATGACCTCGTTCTCGGCCGTGGCGCTGTCGCCCGTGGCCGTCAACAAGTTCTTCCACACCGTCACCTCGTCGTTCGTGCTCGCGGCGCTGTTCGTCGTGGGCGTCTCGGCCTGGTACCTGCTGCGCCGGCGCGAGCAACAGATGGCCCGCAAGAGCATCGCCATCGCCTCGGCCTTCGGATTCGTCTTCGCCCTGATCACGGCCTTCACGGGCGACCGTTCGGGAGCCATCGTAGCCCGCGTGCAGCCCATGAAGCTGGCCGCGATGGAGGCCCTCTACGAAGGGCAGGAGGGTGCGCCGCTCACCGCCGTGGGTGTCCTGCGCCCCGAGGCGGAACGGACCAATGACGAAGACGCTTTCTATTTCAAAATCGGCATCCCGAAAATGCTCTCGCTGATGAGCTTCCGCGACGCCGACGCCTTCGTGCCGGGCATCTACGACCTGGTCTACGGCAACGAGGAGCGCGGCATCATGTCCGCCGCCGAGAAGATCGAGCGCGGACGCACGGCCGTGGACAAACTGGGCCGCTATCGCGCCGCGCGCGAGGCGGGCGACACGGCGGCCATTCAGGTCATCCAGAGCAAATTCGACCGTTCGACCCCCGAGGGCGAAGCGTTCCTGCGCGACCACTTCGCCTACTTCGGCTACGGGTATCTCGACCGTCCCGAGCAGATCGTGCCCAACGTGCCGCTGCTGTTCTATTCGTTCCGCGTGATGGTCGGCGCGGGCTGTTTCTTCATCCTGCTGCTGGGCGTCGTCTGGTGGCTCAACCGCAAAGACCGCCTCGCCGACAAACGCTGGCTGCTGTGGGTGGCCGTGTGGACCGTCCCGCTGGCCTACCTCGCCTCGCAGGCCGGATGGATCGTGGCCGAGGTCGGACGCCAGCCGTGGGCCATTCAGGACCTGATGCCCGTGGGCGTCGCGGCCTCGAAGATCCCCAGCGGATCGGTCTCCGTGACCTTCTTCCTCTTCCTGGCGCTCTTCACCGCGCTGCTCGTCGCCGAACTGAGCATCATGTTTCGGCAGATCAAAATAGGACCTAAAAACGACTAAATCATGGATACCTTGACTTTTCTTCAGCACTACTGGTGGTTCATCATTTCGCTTTTGGGGGCCCTGCTGGTCTTCCTGATGTTCGTGCAGGGCGGACAGGCGCTGCTGTACGACATAGGCCGCACGGAGGAGGAGCGCAACATGCTCGTCAACTCGCTGGGCCGCAAGTGGGAATTCACCTTCACGACGCTCGTCACGTTCGGCGGCGCGTTCTTCGCCTCGTTCCCGCTCTTTTACTCCACGTCGTTCGGCGGGGCGTTCTACGTCTGGATGGCCATTCTCTTCTGCTTCGTGCTGCAAGCCGTGGCCTACGAATACCGCCGCAAACCCGCCAACGTCTTCGGCGAGCGGACTTTCAACGCCTTTCTGCTGATTAACGGCGTCCTGGGGCCGCTGCTGATCGGCACCGCCGTGGGGACCTTCTTCACGGGGGCGGAATTCACGGTCGATCGCCTCAACCTCGCCAATCAGGGCGGCGCAGCGGTCATCTCGCAATGGGCGACGCTGTGGCACGGACTCGAAGCCGTCGCCGAGTGGCGCAACGTCCTGCTGGGTGCGGCGGTCGCCCTGCTGGCCATGACCCTCGCGTGCCAGTATTTCATGAACAACATCGACGACGAGACGATCCTCCGCCGCGCGCAGAGCCGCATGCGGCTGTTCGGGGTGCTGTTCGTCGTCTGCTTCGTGGCGTGGCTCCTGGCCCTCCTCCTCGCCGACGGACGGGCCGCCGATGCCGCAGGCACGATCTCGGCCGAGCCTTACAAATACCTCCGCAACCTGCTCGAAATGCCTTACGTCACGGTCGTACTGCTCCTCGGCGTGGTTTCGGTGCTGTGGAGCATCCGGCTCGGATGGTGCGGCAGCCGCCGTACGGTGTGGTTCGGAGGCGCCGGCACGGTCCTCACGGTGCTGTCGCTGCTTCTGCTGGCCGGGTGGAACGGCACGGCCTACTACCCCTCGCTGACGGACATGCAGTCGTCGCTGACGATCTCGAACTCCTCGTCGAGCCTCTTCACGCTCAGGACGATGGCGTGGGTGTCGCTCTTCGTGCCGTTCGTGGCGGCCTACATCTGGTACGCCTGGCGGGCCATGAACCGCCGCCCGATCACCCGCGAGGAGATCCGCGGCGACGACCACCAATACTGAAACGAAAGAGCGGAGGCTTCGGCCTCCGCTCCTCTTTTTCCGGGCGATTCCGGAACTATTTCTCCTCCGGTTTGCCGAACGGATACTGATTCTGATGCACGTCGTCGAAACGCATTCCGTTCTCGTAGGTCTTCATCGCGCGGCGGCTCATGCCCATCGACGAGAATCCGCCGTCGTGGTAGAGGTTCTGCATCGTCACCTTGCGCGTGAGGTCCGAGAAGAGCGTCAGCACGTAGTCGGCGCAGTCCTCGGCCGAGGCGTTGCCCAGCGGAGCCATGCTGTCGGCGAACGACATCAGGTCGCCCAGGCCCAACACGCCGCTTCCCGCGGTGGTCGGCGTCGGCGACTGCGACACGGTGTTGACCCGCACGTGCTTCTCACGACCGTAGATGTAGCCGAAACTGCGGGCGATGGACTCCAGCAGCGCCTTGGCGTCGGCCATGTCGTTGTAGCCGTAGAGCGTGCGCTGGGCCGCGATGTACGAAAGCGCCACGATCGAACCCCAGTCGTTGATGGCGTCCTTCTTGCGGGCCACCTGAATGACCTTGTGGAACGAAATGGCCGAAATGTCGAGCGTCTTGGAGAGGAAATCGTAATCCAGATCGTCGTAGGTGCGGCCCTTGCGGACGTTGGGCGACATGCCGATCGAGTGGAGCATGAAGTCGAACTTGCCGCCGAAATGCTCCATCGTCTTGTCGATGAGGTTTTCGAGGTCCGCGACGCTCGTGGCGTCGGCCGGAACGACGATCGTGTTGCACTTCTCGGCCAGCTTCGAGATGGTTCCCATGCGGATAGATACGGCAGTATTGGTGAGGACGATCTCGGCCCCCTCCTCCACGGCGCGCTCCGCCACCTTCCAGGCAATGGATTGCTCGTTCAGAGCTCCGAAAATAAGTCCCTTCTTTCCTTTCAGTAAATTGTATGCCATCGTAATTCAGATTAAAAATTCGGGCAAATATAACAATTTTTTTTCATTCGGACGACCGCCCGTCCTCCCTGCACCCTGCAAAGGCCCTGCCGCCGACAAACAGACCATCACCGTCACGACACATCCTTCAGGCGATCTGCGCGATACTTTCAAAGGGCTCGCCAGGCGTCTATCTGTCGCATGACCGGAAATCGAAAAAGCTCGAAAATACACTCTCGGCAGGGGGGGGGCAATAAGTTGCAAACACGCACACTTTCACACTCCCGCGACAGGGGGGGGGTGCGCTCCGGGACGACAGAGGAGCGCAAACGATCACTCCTCTTTCACAAAACGGCCCTCGGAATCGAAATACACGATGCGGTCGTCCACTCCGAAAAGCTCGGCCCGATACCCCTTGTCCTGCGGCAGGAAAGCGCAGAGAAAATGGTTCGGATAACGCTCCCGGAGATAGGTCATCGAGGTCCCGGGAAGCAGATCCACGAACTCCCGGGGAATCTGACGCACATGGTAGCGGAAGCCGCCCAACATCCCGTCCGCCGAAAGCAGCAGGTAACCGCCGTTCTCGTTGACCGCGTAATAGAAACGCTTGTCCCAACGGTAACTGAACCTGTTCAGGCTGGGGAAATGCTGCAACACGAACCGACGAACCGGATCGGGCAGCTGCTTCGCCTCGATGATGCGGCCCGGAAGTTTCCCGGAGAACCTCCCGGCGCCTAAGGTGAATCCGCCGGCCAACAGCAGCAAGGCCAGCAGAAAACGAATGGTCATCTCTCTCATCGCAAAGATTTCTATTTTATATGTTTATGATTCCGGACAGCCGCTCCGCCTGCGAACCGTCGTCCGCCGCGGCACAAACCGGCCGCCCTTTCATCCGAGACAGCACGCCCTATACCCCCGCACCCGGTTGTAAAACTCGGCCATCGCCGTGCAGAAATAGGGCACGAGCCACAGAATGCCCGCCACGGAGATCACGGCCAGAATCGTCCATCCGATGAAACTCATCCAGAGCCGGAAACAGGCCCACTTGTGCCCGCACATCATGGTCCAGCTCTCCTCCATAGCTTCCGCGACCGACATATCCCCGTTATCCCGGAGGATGAAGAAGGTCATCGAGTATCCCAGCGCCGCGATCAGTCCGGGGATGAAAAACAGGAGCGCCCCCAGCGCAACGATGAGCAGGATCAGGACCCAGGCCATCAGGACCCGGAAATAATCGCGCGGCAATCCGAACGGGGCGAACATGTCGCCCACTCGGACGACGCGCCCCGAACTCACATTCAGGAAGAGCCATTGACATCCCGCGAGCAGCACCGGCATTCCGAGCGCAGCGACACCGTATCCGAGGCCCTGCGAGAGCGCATGCAGCCTGACGCAGCCTCCTGACAGCAGCAGAAATATCAGCATTGCGGCCGCTCCGGTGTTCCACCTTCCGGCGAGACTCATCCGGGCCGCCGCACGTATCGTGTTGGGTTTCAGGTTCCGTTCCATGTCTTACCGATGTTCTTTCAGGGGTTCTTCCCGTCACAGCCGGGCACAGAAAATCGCCAGCAGGGCCGCAATCGCCCCCACCAGCGCAAAGAAACAGCCTCCGTATGCCGCCGTTTCCTTCCGTTCGTCGGGTTCTTTGACAAGCGCTTTCTTCGATTGAATCATAATTTGGGTCAGTCTTTCGTTTATCGCATTCAGTCGTCCTGCGTTCCGTCGAATGGTATCCCCTCGGGGATGAATTTCTTTTTCAGCACGGATTTTCCGTATCCGTCCGTAAAGTCGAAGAATTTCCTCAGGGGCGACTTTCCGAATTGCGTCCGAAGCATTCCGTAAGCCTTGAAATGGCAGAAATGCCCGCAGTACGAATTCAGCACGGATCTGATTTCCAGGCCTGACATAGGTCAGTTCCCCTCTCCGGCATTCCGCTTCGAGCACTCTGATCTTCCTGCGGAAGCGTTCGACCGACGACTTCGTGGCATAGCGGCGGTAGGGTTTCACATAGGCCCCGAGAAACGCCACTCCGTAGTGATAGGGTTGCAGCACGATCTTGTCGGGATGCAGCGTCAGGTGGAGTTCCGATTGCAGAAACCATTGCAGACATGCCGTCAGACTCTTCAGATAGCGCCTGCTGGCATGCACGACATAGAAATCATCGACATAGCGTCCGTAGTGCCTGCACCTCAGGTTGCGTTTCACGAAGCGGTCCATCTGATCCAGCAGAATGTTGCTGAACAGTTGCGAGGTTATGTCGCCTATCGGCAGCCCCACATTCTCCGGGGCGTGGAACAGGCTCTTCGAGGGCGGGAGTCCGTCCCAGTCCGATTGTTGTCCCAGCACGATGCAGTCGCTCACCGGGTTACGGAAAAGAATCACCCGTATCAGATAGTCGATCAGCCCTCTGTCGAGCCTGTCGCACCACCTTCTGCCGTTTCCCGACACCTTGCGCCAGTTCGCGTCGAGTTCCCGCATCAGCACTCCGTGGAGCACCCACCGGTCTATGCTCATGAAATAGCCTCTCAGGTCGAGTTTGAGCACATAGGCCGCCTGGGAGTAGTTCCTCGTGCAGCTTCTCAGGTGGTGTTCGAAACGCCGAATCCCCACGAACACCCCCTTGCCCACGCGGCACGAATAGCTGTCGTGAATCATGCGGGCCTCGAACATCGGGGCAATGTAGTTGTACAGCAGGCGGCACACCACCCTGTGTGCGAACGGCGAGGCGAAAATCTCGCGTTTGACGGGCTCCTCCGTGATGAAACATATGGCGGGCGCCGGCGTGTAGGTCCTGTCCGCTATCCGGTCGCAGAGTTCTATCAGGTTGTGTTCGAAATTGAATTCGAAACTCAGTTGGCTTCTCGTGTTCCGTTTGTGCCGTCGCGTGTCGAAATAGGCACGGAACAGGTCGCCCAGCAGTTCGTCTCTCTCTTTTTCCATTCTCTCGATGCTCTCTTACACTCTCACGCGGCAAATGTGAATCCTCGGACACAGCGCACAGGGAAACCGCTCGCACGGTAGCCATTACCCTGGGGGTACACGCTCGAGGCGCCGAAATTCAGGTAGCCTGCGTTCGTCGAACCCTGTGTCGGCGACCCCGTAATGAGCACCTCCGTGATGCCGGGCACGGCCAACTCGCCGGGAAAGCTCCAAGCGCCCAAAGCTCCGGTTTCGATGTTCATGGAAGAGTCGCTATTGACCCCCAGAAGCGAAATGCCCCGAAGAGACACCTCGTTCAACGAAGCGTAACTGTCGATCACCTGGAACCGCAACTGCGTGAGCACATGCCGGAACTCCAATCCCTGCGGCCTGCTATTGCGGCTGCCGGTTACGGGCGTCGCAAACATGACATCCTCCCGTCCGCTCAAAGAGAAATGCAACACGGGGGCGTGTCCGGATGCCGGAGCCTCCACGAAGAAACGGCCCTCGGAAGAGGTTCCGACCGGAGCGTAAGGATGGTAAGCGCAGAACTCGACCGAACTCTCCTCCTCGGCAGGGTAATAATAATTGCCGGCCCACGAAATATTTCCCGTAAGAGCGTCGATGGAAGTCGTGCGGACATTATCCATTCTCAGAACACCGCCCCACTGGCTCCCGTCCGATGGGATGCCGGACGAAGCGTCGGAAATCTGAATGCCGTAGATCCCGACATTGTTTCCCGCAGCGGAGAGATCCTCCAATGAATTGACGGCACGGGTGGGACTCTTCGCACCGAGACGTATCACGGCACGGCCGTCCTCCTGCAATGGCTCCTCAGTACATCCATTGCACACACAAGCAAGCAGGCACAAAAACAGACTACAGATCAAATGCGAATATTCAAGAATATGTTTTTTCATGATCGGAATGTTATTTTACCCGATAAACTAAAATTGCAGGTACGGCTATATGACTCCTCCGCCCGAACCCTCGTCCCACGGAAGGACCGAAGCCCGAAGCTGACCGTCGATCAACGACAAGACCACACGCAGGGAGATTTCATTCGGGAACACGCCGCCTTCGGCAGCGATACTCCGGACGGCGTCCGTCAAGTCGGCCGTGACCGGATAAACCGTACTACCGTCTTCGCCCACCAACTCCAACGATAACAGATGCGACGGAGCATCCGTACGAGGCGGAACCAGATCGAGCACGTAAATATCGGCGGTGAAAGAGGAGCTCCCCGCAACGGGATCGGCGGTAAAACGCACGCTCGCGGCGGCGGCGGAACAAAGTCCCGAAAGGCAATGACGCGAAAGCGAAACGCCCGAAAATGAACCGCGGCAGAAACTCAGCGGAACGAAATCCCCGATTTCCAACATGAACCGGACGTGTTTGATGCACGAACAAGGCGCAGCGGCGACCCGAACGGTGTCGCGGTAAGGAACTTCCAGAATTTCCGACTCGACCAAACGCGTGGCGTAAGCCAACCTTTCGGGCTGGCAGACATGCTCGCCATCCTCGTCCGGCAATACATAGATTTCCGCCGTATCGTAACTCCGCTCGTTGCGCACGGCAACATTGACGCAGTCGCTATTGACGACAATGACACGATAACGGCCGACAGGCAGAACGCCGCCGAATCCCTCCGACGGGCAATCGAAAGAGAGCATCTCTCCGCCGTTCTCGGGATAGAAATAAAACCGGCTGCCGGCAGGCGAAAAACCCTCGTCCCACGACAAAGCGATCTGCACGTAACCTTCTTGTTTACGATAGTCCAAACTCTCTTCGGTGCACCCCCAGGCCATCAACAGCCCGATGGATAAACATATATGAGCAATCGTTTTCATAACCGACTGATATTGATCCGCAATCAAATCAATGCTTGTTGCCTCCGAACCGATAAACCACATCGAACCTCAATCCGGTCAATGCGAATTCGTTTTTCTTATCCGAGCTGTTGTAATAGAAATAAGGCAGTTCCCGGTCGTAGATGTTGTAATCGGCACTGCGGTAGCCGCCGCGCACGCTCAATTCGAAACTCCAATGCCGGGACAACGGCAGCAGGTAACCGACCGACACGCCCGCGCTCCAATAAGTACCGGTGTAATTGGTCAGAGTGGTAATGTCGTCGCGGCGGTCACGCTGGTTGTTGAAATCGCCCGCTTCGCCGTAAACTCCGACAAAGAAACCCCGGAACAATCCGTCCCCCCGGAACCACAACCGGGGTTCGACGCTGTAAGCCGAAAGGCCCCAGAACTGTTTGCCGCTGTCGTAAGCCCAATCGGCGTACAATGCGGAAACCCCGACAGACCAACGCTTTGCGAAATAAACCTCGCCTGCGATATTGGGCATGAAAGTCGTTCTCTTGAAATCCGGGCAGACTCCGGCCCATGCGACCAGATCGGTCTTCAAGCCCACGATGGGATACAAGCGGCGGTTTTCCTTCCGCTGCCGGCGGGCAGCGGCGGCAGCTTCGCGCTGGCGCTGCAACTCTTCGGCTTTCCGGCGTGCAGCCTCGGCGGCTTCGCGCTCCGCTTGCAGACGGGCCATCTCCGCCGCCTTGCGCTCAGCCTCTATCCGGGCAGCCTGTGCGGCCTGACGCTCGGCCTCCAAGCGAGCCATCTCGGCAACATGGCGTTCGGCCTCCACCCGGGCGGCCTCTTCCTGCTCCGCAAGAGCAGCCAAACGCCGCTCTTCGGCCTCGGCCGCAGCACGCTCCTGCTCCAAAGCGGCGGCGAACTCCGCATCGTCCAACCGGCGCTGCAATTTCTCCTCCATAATCCGGTGCAGGTCGTACTGCACGGTGATCTCGACACGCCGGGACGCGGGGAACAGCGTCTTCAACATATATTTATAAGGTTCTCCGCCCCGTAAATCCATCAGTTTTTTCTCACGGCCCTCGAATACGCCCACATGGTCGATCAAAAAGAGAACATCCTCACGATGAGCCATCTGCGAACCCTCGACGAGTTCCCGCAACTTGGCCCAGTCTTCCGCCACCCACTTCACCTCGACCGGAAAATGCGACGAAAGAGCGTATTTGTCATTGAGGTAATCCCTGAATCCCTCCGCACGGCTGCGGGCCAGACGCTCGTTGATAGCATAGGAACCCTCTATCGAACAATATCCGCACAAGCGGACCGAATTGACGAAAATGAGACTGTCACGATAAATCTGCCGGATGAACTCGTCGAGTTTGCGCAATTCGGACGCATTATTTTCGAAATCCGGAAGAACCTGAGTCCGGCTTTGCGGATAAGTCAGATAACAACTCATGCTGCGAGCCCCCTCTCTGATGACTTGCCGGTAGGTGGAATCCGAAACCGAGAACAATGAATCCCGCTGCTCCGGGCTGCCGGACATTCCGAATGCGGAATGAACCTGCAAGACGGACACAACGCTCATAAAGACCGGTAAAAGCCGAAAAAGCCTGCTAACACAATTGAAAGTACGCATAGAAGGGTTGATTATTAGTCGTTGAAAATACAGGGAAAACCCTCTCCCAAATGGCCTCCGAGCCCGCGGAAGGAGATGAAAGAACCGATCAATATATTATTTATCAGCAACATACCTCTTCGTTAGTATGCAATTAACCTTCGATTTTTCGCCTATCTGGTTATCCGGCTGATAATCAATATATTGCAAACTCGTTGGGGGGGGGTAATTTGTTGATATTCAATTTTTTCGGAAAAAAATTTCTGCAAAAAAAATTTTTGTAATATATTTGCTCCGAGAAATCGAACGATTTATCTTCTATCGAACGGGCAGAGAATGTCCGTTTTTTGTTTGAGGAGGCATTAGTTGCAGTACATCCATTAACCCTTCAAACAATGATAGTAGCATATTTACGAGTCAGCACCGAAAAACAGACGCTGGCAAATCAACAAAACGAAATCTCGAAATTCGCAGACAGCCGTAGCCTGCACGTGGATCGCTGGGTTACGGAAATCGTGAGCGGCAAAAAGAAAGGCCGGGAACGCAAACTCGGGACACTCCTGCGCCGCATGAAACGCGGAGACACGATGATCGTAACGGAACTCTCCCGTCTGAGCCGCACCCTGACAGACATCATGGCGATTGTGGGAGAACTTCTCAAAAAGGAGGTCTGCCTGTACAGCACGAAAGATCACTACGCCTTCGACGACACGATAAACAGCAAGGTGCTCTGTTTCGCATTCGGGCTGGTGGCGGAAATCGAACGAAACCTGATATCCATGCGTACACGAGAGGCGCTGGCGCTGAGACGCGAACAAGGAATCGTACTCGGACGCCGCAAAGGCAGCTACACCAAACAGCAACAGCTCATCGACGACCGCCGCGAAATAGTGAGCATGATGAACCGCGGGCACAGCGTAGCGGCCATCTGCCGCCAATACGGAGTGGCCAGAAATACGTTCGACCGATTCCGGAAACAATACATCTATTCCATCATGCGAGGTCAAAGAAAACGCTGGAGAGTCAATGGGAACGTTGCGGAGCCGAAAGAAAAGACGATCACCGACCAGGCGGAAACGGTCGAACTCTGAACGCGCCCCCATAACCGCCCGTCATTCAGAAGAGGGGCAGGCAGGAAAGGCGCGGGTCATGCGAAAGTTCGAAGAAGAACATTTCGGGCATGCAGCCCATGTCCAACCGAATCTTTTCACCGATACCATATTATAATAATAAGAAACAGCGCAAAAAAACGGAAGGGGCCGACGACTGCCCCTTCCTCCTGCAAAAAATGCGTCACAACTTGTTCGAATTCTTCATAGCTTGGTTTGCAGGATGTGAAATAAGCAGTCGGACAACCCACAGACATTGCGGCTGACAACACCCCGGCCAGCGGTGTGCGCTGAAAGAGAATTTCGATGTCCATTCATGTTCCGATACTTGTTTATTAAATAAAATATTGTCAAAAAACACTGGTTCGGAATTACGGGAACCCAACGACCGCATATCGTATAAACCACTCGACCGAAACCCGCTCCAAGTGCATGCATTGGCTATTTTTCCTAATATTGCGATCATTCAGTTTAGATAAAACAGCACTGACTGCGTATCTATCATTGCCCAAATATAGGAATTATATTCTTTTCTGCAAAATATTTTACAATAAAATATTTAATTTTAGCAATAAATCGTGCCGCAGGGTATCTGAAACGGGTCCGGCAATCTCCTCACCCATCGGCCCCAAAACAGCGGAAACGACCTCCGTACGACGGTTCGTACATACGAAACAGCTCCATTCAGCCGCCCATGCACCCCGGAATCTCCCAGGGTGCACCCGTATTCTTGGAGACGTTTTCAACGGCCGCACCGCCTGGCAGGACTCGAAGCGGCGAACGCATAATTCTGGGCTGAAAACAAAACGGGTTGCAAACTCGATTTGCAACCCGTCTCCCGTCCTGGCGGAAAGTGAGGAAAATGAACCTTTCCCGTATTCCGTCGTATATCAGTCTTTTATACTTTGACCTCACTTTAAGTACACCGAATAGCCCACAGCCGATTTGCATCGTTTCACCCTGTGTTGCACTTGGTTAACACAAAGATAGAAAAATATCTTTAGTTTTCAAAGTAAATTCCTTGTCTTAACTAATTTTGTAAATATTAAAAACTCCTGCCAAAAGTATATCTGGCAGGAGTGAAATATAAAAGTAAGTTCGTTAGGCAACTTTTCCGAATTTATTGTTTTCGCGTATAATATTCGATAAGTTCTTCATTGTTGCCTTCATCGTAAATCCATTTCATCGTCGAAACGGTTATTTTGGTCTGACAAGTCTTTTTATTCACTCCGTCGTTTGTAGTCAGCATACCTGACGTCTCGTCATAAGAGTAGGAGCCGTCGTAGTACTCTTCGGGTGGGTAATCGTAATAACGGAAAGTCCCGTCTTCCCGGAAAATAGCGATCATCTTATCTTCGTCCTCTACGGCCGTAAAACTATCGATCAATTTCCCGTTCCGGTAGTATTCGTTCTTCTGGAATACCCATTCGCCGATGATCGATCCGGGCTCGTCGTTCGGTTCGTCTTTTTCATCGGAACAAGCTACGGCCAAACAAGCCAAAACCCACAGGCTTGCAAAAAACAGTTTTTTCATTGTCAATCGTTATTTAAATTTTGTCATATATTTTTCTACCTCGAACGGCACTAATCCCCAGTCGTATCGGGCATAAAGCGGATGGCGGGGATTTCCTTTCACCGTGAGTTTCCCGATTTGGAACCATTGGCCCCGACTTGTACGCAGCACGTCGTATAAATCCCGAAAACATCGTTTCAGATAAGGTTTCGCCGAAATATCGTTTCCGAAAGCGACCAATATGTCCGCTGCCGGATAACGTTGCAGCAGATCGGCCGCGACATCCAGATTTTTCCGGTGCATCGGTTCGTCCAATGTTGCCGACAAACTCCATTTATCCGTCGCTCGTTCCGATGAAAGATTCAACATTGCAAATCCGTCGTAACCGCCGCCCTCGGCGAATCCCATGACTTTGTGCGTCGTCGGGTCGGGATGTGTTTCGTCCGCAGTGCTCGGATTAAGGCCGACGACCAACAACATCTTTTTGCCGGGTTGCTCCAGCACGAACCGATGATCGCCCTGCGATTTTCCGGTTTCATTGCAGATAGGTAGGTAATCCATAATCAACTCAATTTTACGATTTCGAAATTTCCATATCCGCAATGGCAACTCGCAACGGTTACACCGTACTTGCTTTCAATCGCTTCGATGATCTGTTTTGCACTCGGACGGGCCGTAGTCCCCGTCACGAGAATTTCCACGGTCATTCCTTTCGTCAATTTGCCGGCACTCTTGATTGCCGTAACACTCCATAACGTACCTGTCATGATTCAAAAATTTAAGAGTTCGTAATTTATTTATAAAAGATTTGAGTTGTTTCGGGGATATAATCGGGACTGCGATTTTTATTAATCCCGTCGACCATATTCTGCCACCCGTCTTTCAGATACAGCGCTTCCAGTGTCTCCATCGGAGCACAATACAAGGGATTCTGATAATAGGAATCTCCACCTCGCAATGTAGTCTGGCTGACATCCAATTCTTTCAATTTGTTGTTTTGACAACGTATCACCTTAAGCGAAAAACAACCGCTCAACGACAGACTTACCAATTCATTGTCACAGCAAGACAAATGTTGTAACTCGGTTAGATTGCCGCAATTCAGGGATTTCAATTGCGTACCTCGAATTTCTATATTGTTCACGTTCCAACATCGTTGCACATCGATCGCTTCCAAACCGCAAAATAGAATGACAAGGCTCTCTAATGTTTCCGATTTAGGTAGAACCAGACCTGTCAGATTTGTATATTTAATAGTCAATCTGCGCAGTTGCGGTGCGTTGTTGCATAAATCCAACCGGTCCAATTTACCACAATGCTGAATGTGCACATATTCCAACCGCTCGCATTGTGCCATATCGATCGTTTTAAGATCAAACAGATAGCTGATGCTAAGATGTTTCAGTTTTTGATTTCGGGACAGATTTAATTCCTGTATTTCTTGGCATTCCCCAATATGCAAATAGATCAGATTGGAAAAATTGCTGATCGTCTCTAAAGATTTGATCGTTCTTTGGGACAGAAATATTGTATCGACTTTTGCCGCTTCCCACTCCGAAATGACTCCATCGCCATCTGCATCGAAATGTTCCAAACAATAATCTTCGAATTGCTCATCGTCGAAGGTCAAAAAGCGATCTTTTTCTTTGCCATCCTCCTTGACACAACATATACAGAAATACATTATAACCGTAATAATCCCAAAAGAATACAAACATTTCATCATAATGACATCATCTGTGTACGCCCCTTGCTCCTGAGGGAAACTATCCGAAAAAGAAAGTGTGGAGCCGATTTCGTTTATCCGTCAGATGGTTGTGGAAAGACCAATAACAACGATAAACGATACGATACCCCACACTTGATAGATATGGGATATAGGCGTACAAAATACGCCTTGCCATATGCTAACAAGAAATGAGTGCTGTTCGTCGTCCCGTTGTTATCGAAAACTTCCACATTTTCTGACGAGGACAGTGCGAAAACACTTTCTGTATGTCTGCCGCTTGCACGACAAGACAAAAATAGAAAATAATTTTCACATTGAACAACACTCATGTAAAAACAATTGCAAATTACGCCAAAAAGTTCCTGAAAATCAATATTGACATTGAACAATGTTATTTCAACTTGGGGCTATTTATTTTGAGTATAAAACAAAGCGGGACGGCCTTTTGGCTCCGTCCCGTTCGTGGCTAAATCTTTATTCCCCGCCTTTGCTCCGTCCTCTCTATGTCTATCCCGATTTTCTGGTAAAACTCCTTTCGTTGCTGTCTGAACCACTCGTCGCCGTCCTTTCCGTTTATGGTGAATCGAAACCCGCTCGGCCCGTCCTTATCGGGTTTGAGTTGCAGGACAATATCGTTCGCCCGAAACGTATGATTGTACCTTATCGAATGCAGATCGCCCGTATATCTGTAAGGTTGCATCGTAAACAACGCTTTGGTCCGCTCCTTGTCCAGCCCGACATCCTTGCAATAGTTTTCCCATTTCAACAGCCCCTTTACATAGGGACACAGCTCATCGACGCGCATCAGGGCTTTTATGACTTGTTGTGCTTCTTGTTTAAGGCCGGTCACCTCTTTATCGTGCCCGGCCTGTATCGTCGCTATTACCCGTTGCAGGCTCTTTATATCTTTATCTTTGCCCTCTATCACGTCCCGCAAGTCTGCGATCTGCTTCTCATACCTCGCAGGCTTCGGGTCGTGGAATAATGCCCCGATTCGTTCGACCGCCTTTGTCGTGGCATCTACGGCCACGCCTTTTAATTTGTCGGTTTTGATCTCGCGCCGGGTCTGCGTCAGTTCCGACCGTGCGGCCTCCCGCTGTGCCTGCAAAGCGGCAATATCAACCGACAGCGTTTGTCGCTGTTCTTTGAGATGCTCGACCTGCTCGGCGATTTCGTTCTTGCGGACGAATACCTCGCGGTAATATTGTTGTGTAGATATATGTTTTGCTTCCGATCCCTCGACGCCTCGTTGCAGTCCGTATTTGGCCATCGCTTCGGCATAGGTGGTCTGGTAGGCTTTGA
>ERZ773242.833-NODE-833-length-33673-cov-7.883515_pt1 | contig 33673 bp, 32 predicted proteins | sample MGYA00511077_ERZ773242 | MGnify/ENA primary metagenome ERZ773242 (study PRJEB29015, sample SAMEA2737754) | human gut metagenome | biome: human gut; feature: human-associated habitat; material: faeces | place: China | collected 2012 ... | reverse complement strand
TTTTTTTCGGGGTGTAGCGCAGTTGGTAGCGCGCTTGGTTCGGGACCAAGAGGCCTTGGGTTCGAATCCCGTCACTCCGACCATGAAAAAAGTCACTTTTGTCTACCGACAAAGGTGACTTTTTTCAATGATATCCGTTCCTTGCGGAACGGGTGATATATCTTCGATATGATATCGCACTGTCGTGCGATGATATATGCCTGCGGCATATGAGGAACGGATATTATATCATGCTTGCGAAGCAAGTATATCATACGGCTTGCCGTATATCATATCGCGTCAGCGATATATCATTGAAATACACAACAAATTGTAATATAATAATGGCGAAAGAGGGTGCATTTATGTCAGAAAACAAATTACTTGACTTATCCTTTGAATTTGCTGTTGCTATCGTAAATCTTGTTGACGGTGTAACTGCACCGAAAAGTTCTCATATGGCCGATCAGCTTGCAAGAGCGGGTACATCGGTCGGTGCCAATATTCACGAAGCACAGTACGCGCAGAGCAAGAAAGACTTTGTAGCAAAATTGGAAATTGCATTGAAAGAATCTAACGAAACTAGTTATTGGTTGAAATTGATGTATGAAACTAAAAGAATAGATATTGCCACATATCAATATACCGAGAAACTTTGTGGCAACATTCGCAGATTATTAATCGCTTCCTGCCGCACAGCAAAGGAGAGCACGAAATGAATTTTTTAACAAAACTATTTAAGAAGAAACCCGTGGTAGAAATACCGCCAATGCATTCATGGGAAACTGTTGTTGAAATGATGTACGACAAGTATCTTGATGCATTTTCTGATGAAGTTGTAAAAGTGATTTATTCAAAAGATCGCTGGATGAGATATGTTGTACTGAAGGACGAAAAGGAGTTTTTCACTTATCAGCTGGAAGCAATCTATCAGTACGATGAAGACGAATGGAAATATATTTGTTCACACGACAATGTGCTACCTGCAATGTGGGAACCTTTTAGAGGGATTGTTGGAAAATCCGTTTTTGAAAATATAGACGAATTGCTTAATGAATTAAAAGCAGAACCGGAGTATAAGCAATATTTTTGATTGCTACACTACTTTTGCTTACTTTTGCCCCCGTTATGCTCCGTTTGGTTACCCTTTCGCATGAAAAAAGGACTTGCAAAAGCAAGTCCTTTTTTCAATTTATTATTGACACTCAAACCTCTGTCCTTTTAACTTGGCGTAAGATATTCAGCTTTTGCAGCATTATTTTCCATCGTGACATTTATTGGACTTTGCACCTTTATTATAGACAAACCGCCATGTTTCGCGGTATAATAGCAATGCCGTTTACGGCAAAAATGCAGCATTGGAGCGCAGGCAATGGAAATATCGGCAGAACAGCTGAAGAAACTCAACGACGGGAAATACACCGTCTATGACATAAGAAGCGAGACGGACAGGGCGTATGGATTCATCCCCGACTCGGTGCACACAACCGCCGACGAGCTTGAGAACAATCCGCCCGCGGACAGTGACAAAAAAATAATAATCTACTGCGCGCACGGAGTTTTCAGCATAGACATTGCGGACAGGCTGTGCGAGCAAGGCTACGAGGCGTACAGCCTCGAGGGCGGATATCTCGCGTGGATGCGCTATGAGATGCAGAACCGGCAGGACAGCGAACTGTGTCAGAAGGTCGAGCAGAGCCTGCGTAAAAAGTTCCGCGTTTCGATAATGAGTCCGTTCACGAAGGCTCTCAAGATATATAAACTCGTCAACGAGGGCGACCGGGTCGCGGTATGCATATCCGGCGGCAAGGACTCGATGCTCATGGCGAAGCTCTTTCAGGAGCTTAAAAGATACAGCAAAGTAAATTTCGAGGTCAAATATCTCGTCATGGATCCCGGATACAACCCCGAGAACCGCAAGATAATCGAGGACAACGCGCGGGCGCTGAACATCCCGATAAACATATTCGAGTCGGACATATTCAAATCCGTCTACAATGTAAAAAAATCGCCGTGCTATCTCTGCGCGAGGATGCGCCGCGGATATCTTTATAAATTCGCGCAGGAGCTCGGCTGCAACAAGATAGCGCTCGGTCACCACTACGACGATGTTATCGAGACGATACTCATGGGAATGCTCCACGGTGCGCAGATACAGACGATGATGCCCAAGCTCCACAGCACGAACTATCCGGGCATGGAGCTGATACGCCCGCTCTATCTTGTGCGCGAGGACGACATAAAGGCGTGGCGCGACTACAACGGGCTTCACTTCATCCAGTGCGCCTGCAAGTTCACCGACACCTGTACGACCTGTAACGACGGGCAGAATCACTCAAAGCGTCAGGAGACGAAAGAGCTGATACGCGAGCTTAAAAAGAGCAATCCCGATGTTGAGAAATGCATATTCAGCAGCGTTGAAAATGTCAATATTGACACGGTTCTCGCCTACAAAAAGGACGGAATAAAGCACAGCTTTCTTGACGAATATGACAACAAATAAAAATTTTTCACACGGCACTTGCAAGAACAAAAATAATGTGCTATGATAAGCAGGATATAAAAACAACGCACAGATGGAGAGAGTAGGCGCGCGGCGAACACCGCAGAGAGGGGTCACTTGGCTGGAATGATCCCGTGTCAGAGCACGCCGAAGTTCACTCCGGAGCGGCTCGGCTGAAGCTTTATGTTGTAGGCTGAGACGGTTCACCGCCGTTACACGGTGCTGTCCGCCATCGAGCGGAACAGGCTGAGGCGTCCTATGGACGCGAATGCAGGGTGGTACCGCGAAGTTTCCTTCGTCCCTCAGTGGGACGGAGGATTTTTTATTTTGCCTCCCCTGCCGGCAGAAAAGATGTAAATTATGCTTTTTGAAAGGATGAGAAGTATGAACGAAAACGCCGAAAAGCTCAAAGAGTTATTCAAAAAGAAATCCGCCGAGGCGGGCAAGGTCTCTGAGCTTGAGGAGCTGAGGATAGAGTTCCTCGGCAAAAAGGGTCACATCGCAAATCTCATGAGCGAGCTTCGCGCCCTGCCAAACGATCAGAAGAAAGAGGCAGGTCAGAAGATAAACACGATAAAACAGTTCATCGAGACCTCCATGCAGGAGCGTCTCCAGGAGCTCAAGGCTCTTGAAGAACAGCGCCTCATTGAAAGCGCCGAGGTCTACGACGAGTCTTTCCCCTGCGACACGAACCCCGGCTCTTACAGCCCGATAACGCTCGTTCAGCGCGAGGTTGACGAGATATTCCTCAACATGGGCTTCTCCATTGAGGACTACTCCGAGGTCACAGACGACTACAACTGCTTCGAGGCGCTCAACATTCCGAAGCATCATCCCGCTCGCGACATGCAGGACACATATTACCTGAGCAACGGCCAGCTGCTCAAGACCCACACCTCTGCGGCGCAGAATACTATTCTTCGCAAATACGCCGCCGACCTTGAAAAAGGTATTCCGCTTCGCGCCGTCTTCCCCGGACGCTGCTTCAGGAACGAGAAGATCGACGCCTGCCACGAGAATACTTTCTTCCAGATGGAAGGCATGATGGTCGACAAGGACATATCAATTTCGAACCTTATCTATTTCATGAAGACGATGCTCTCCGAGGTTTTCCAGAAGGATGTCACGGTGCGCCTGCGCCCCGGCTTCTTCCCGTTCGTCGAGCCCGGCTTCGAGCTTGATATCCAGTGCCTTATCTGCGGCGGCGAGGGCTGCTCCTCCTGCAAGGATTCCGGCTGGCTTGAGCTTTGCCCCTGCGGCATGATACATCCGAACGTCCTCAAGGCGGGCGGAATCGACCCCGAAAAGTATTCGGGCTTTGCTTTCGGTCTCGGACTTACGCGCCTTGCGATGATGAAATACGGCGTAAAGGATATCCGCGTATTCAACAGCTGCAATCTCAAGTCGCTCTCGCAGTTCACCAATTCATCGTTCACCGTGCCCGACGACACGAAGAAAGAGGAGGCTTAAAGTCATGCTTGTTTCAATAAACTGGATCAAGGACTATGTTGACCTTGACGGATGCGATATAAAAGGACTCATCAACAAGTTCACCCTCGCCACGGCTGAGGTTGAGGACATATATTATATGGGACGCGACGTTCAGAACGTCGTTGTCGGCGAGATAAAGACGCTCGAAAATCACCCCGAGTCGAAGAAACTTCACCTACTCACGGTTGATATCGGTGACAAAACAGTAAACTGCGTATGCGGTGCGCCGAACGTCAGAGTCGGTCAGAAGGTCGCTTTTGCCACCGCCGGCGGCAGAGTTGTCGCGGGCGAAATCAGCAAGGCAACAGTCGCGGGATATGAATCCGAGGGTATGTGCTGCTCTGAGAAAGAGCTCGGCATCAGCGACGAGAACTCCGGCATAATGGAGCTCGACCCGTCATACAAAAACGGCACCGACATAAAAGAGCTGTTCCCGATAGACGATATCGTCTTTGAGGTTGATAATAAATCTCTCACAAACCGCCCCGACCTCTGGGGTCATTACGGAATAGCGCGCGAATTCGCAGCCCTCACCGGCCGCGAATTAAAGCCGCTCGACCTCGCCGACCTCGACAGCGACAGCGAGAATGTTGTTCCCGTAACTATCGGCGACACCGAGCACGTTTTCAGATACTCCTGTCTGAGAATGGCTAACATCACAAAGCATGTCAGCCCGATGGAAATCAGAATCAGACTGTTCTACTGCGGCATGAGACCGATAAATCTGCTCGCAGACCTCACGAACTACATCATGCTCGAAATCGGTCAGCCGACTCACGCATTCGACGCGACAAAGATCGACCACATCAAGGTTGACATGCCTAAAGAGGATATTGACTTCACCACCCTCGACGGCACGACGAGAAAGGCGGACACCAACACCCTGCTCATCTACAATCACGACGAGCCGGTCGCTATAGCCGGAATCATGGGCGGTCTCGACTCCGAGATAGTCGGCGACACCTCGAGCGTTGTGCTTGAATCCGCTAACTTCGACGGAATCTGTGTCAGAAAGTCGTCATCGCGCCTCGGACTGCGCACCGACGCGAGCGCGAGATATGAAAAGATGCTCGACCCCGAGCTGACTCTCGTAGCTATAAAGCGTTTTGTCAAGCTCGTCAAGGATATCGACAGCGGCGCAGTCATCGACTCAAAGCTGACAGACGAATACGCAAAGAAGTATCCGCAGATAACGCTAACATTCGACAAGGCTTATGTTGACAGATACACCGGAATCGAGATAAGCAACGAGCGCATTATCCATACGCTGACTCTGCTCGGCTTCGGCGTTGACGAAAAAGACGGCGTTTTCACCGTCACCGTCCCCTCCTGGAGAGCCACGAAGGATGTCACGATAAAGGCGGACATCATCGAAGAGATAACGAGAATCTACGGCTACGACAACTTTGAAATCACCACGACCCGCAGCCCCCTCAAGCCCGTTCACAGCGCGCCCGAGAGACTTGTCGGCGACGAGATAAAGGACATCCTCGTCAAGAAATACTCCATGCACGAGGTTCACTCCTACATCTGGTGCGACAAGAAGAAATACAAGAAGCTCGGCATCGAGGTTGAGGACAATGTCAAGATACTCAACATCGAGAACTCCGACAACGGCGTTCTGCGCGACTCCATGCTCCCCACCCTGCTCGTCGCGGCATATGAGAACAAGGACTTCGCGGACAGCTACGGCATATTCGAGATAGGCAGAGTTATTGAGGGCACACTCGAAAACGGCTACTGCAACGAGCGCCGCCATCTCGGCGTTGTGCTCTTCTCGAAGTCGCAGAGCGAGCGCGACCTCTACTACAAGGCTATCGAGGTTGTCAACTGCATCTTCGAGCAAATTAAACACTGCGCGCCGAAGTTCGCAAAGATAGCTCCCGTCCACGCATGGCAGCATCCGAAGAACACCGCCGCAGTTCTTGCTGACGGCAACGAAGTCGGTTTTGTCTGCGCGCTTCATCCGCAGAACGCCTCCAAACTCGACAAGACCGGTTCGGCAGTCTGCATCGAGATGGATATAGACAAGTTCAGCGACGCGAAGGCATATGACATCGAGTTCAAGGAGCCTTCGACCAAGCAGTCCACCTACTATGATCTCTCGCTCGTGCTTAGAAAGGGCGTCACCTACGACGAGCTTTCCGAGAACTGGAAGAGCATGAATATTGAAGAGCTCGAGAGCGTTAAGCTCATCGACACATACGAGCTGCTCGGCACAAAGAGCATCACGCTCCGCTTCACCTTCTCCTCACACGACCGCACGCTCGAGATGGAAGAGGTTCAGGGCTGGATAGACGAGATACTTCACAGACTGTCCGCGATCGGCGTTTCACTGAGAGTTTGAGTTAATTTTCAAAATACCATTGTTTTGTTGCAGATTTTGGTATATAATAAACTTTATGGAGGTGGTTACTCATGGCCGACGAGACTATTCAGTTCTCAATAAAAAACGAAAACGACGAAGAAATGAAAAAGATACTCCTCGAGGTTTACAATGCACTTAACGAAAAGGGGTACAATTCGGTCAGCCAGATAGTTGGCTACATCCTTTCTGAGGATCCGACATATATCACCACCCACAACAATGCCCGCAGTCTTGTGCGAAAGCTGGACAGAGACGAGCTGCTGCAGAGCATGGTTGAGGATTATCTCGGAATCAAAAAATAAAGTGCAACTATAACCCGATTGGAGTGACATTGAGTGGCGGAGAACAAGAAGCTTCTCATGTACAAGGGCAAGCCCCTTGTCAGAAAAGACAACACGCTTTATTACGGATACATGGATGAGCCCTGCATCATCATGATGCAGATAACCTCGACCAAGGACGTAAACGGCGCGGAGCTCTCGGATAAAATACTCGTGCAGCTCGTCAGCACAAACGAAGATCTTCGTCCGCGCGACAGGATCCTCAAGAAGGCGGAGCGCAGAGGTCTCTACAGCGCGATAGACATCGGTTCTATCTGGCTTGAGCGTGAGCTTCAGAAAAGAGCATAACAAAAGGCGGAGCACTGAAAACGGTGCTCCGCTTTTTACTATTTGTTTTCACCTTGAATAGTTTTTTTACTAATCGACGGTAGGCAATGCGAAATTACAGTAAATCCGTATCAACAGCAATCTACTTTCTACCTTCGCCACAAAATATAATCAAAAAGTTTTATACTGTCAGCGTTTCGGCATTTTCTTTTTATTTGAAAAAGAAAACGCCTGCAAAAGAAAAGCAAACTCGGGGTTCCACCCCGAGACCCCGAGACCCCGGCAACGCCGCACCTCAGTACACAGCTTGCGATTCTCAGTCGGCTGCTCGGCACATTCGCCCACAAACGCGCCGGAGCTTGAACGGGTGCGGGCTCGTGCGTCTTGCTGCGCAAGCCGTCCCCTCGCTCTCCTCAATTAGTTATCGAACACTGCGGCGCGGCTATCAAAAGCTTGATTATCAATATCGGACGTAACTTGCTTCAACTTTGCTATAGCCCGATTCGATAGCTTCATCAATTTGATTTTGCTTATATAGAATTGCAGAAATAAACCCTCTGCACTCGGCAGAGGGTTCAAGTTTTTATTATTGGACTTTTTCGAGTCTGTAGCTGACGGTGTATCTGTTATGCACCCAGCAATTATTGCTGTCCTTGACATAGGCACGGGCATATGCCGTGCCGTGGGACTGGGTGGGGTCGGCGCTGCTGAGATCGACCTCAGCGAAGAGCTGATCCGTGGTTATATTTTCAAGATTCGCTTTCGGACCGACGACTTCAACGGACGGTATGCGCGTCTGAGTTACGACCGCCTTGTATCCGGCGGGGACATTGATAAACGAGATATTGTTGGCACTCACCGAGCTCTTCTGTGAGGTCACGCCGCTCATCTCGACCGTGACCTTGAGTTTCGTCTCCCCGCTCATGACCTTGACTCCGCTCAACGTCGTCAGGTCTATGGTTATCTCATTCCTGCCTGCGCCGAGCATATAGAAATCGATATCGGCGACCGACAGCTCGGTTATGGACGATAGCTTCGTCGCGTCCATGGTGAAATTGAGTCTCGCGGGGCTGCAGGTAAACGCGGGCGGGTTGCTCGCATAAGCGGCAGGCGCATTCTTGAAAGTTACCGTAGTCGGCAGTTCGGCGCGCTGATAAATCGGAAGAGTCATCGTGATATCGGCGAGTCCGTCGTTGACGGTTATATACTGGAGCTTTCCGCCGTATTCGCTCAGCGGGATTATCTCGGCATCGAGCGTTGTGGTCGCGCTGATTTTCTTGTTCAGAGTCACGCGCGCGACAACTTTCTTTATCTTCGCCATCTCAGTCACGGGACCCGACAGCTTCACGGTATTCGCAGAGAGCACCGGGGTTTCTGCTATCAGTCCGTTTGTGACATACGACGCGCCGTCATAGACGACATCGGGCTGGAGAGTGTATTCGCCTTCTTTGTAATAGTCGAAATACACATTTATCGAATCCTGAGAGAGCGAAACTATCTCATAGTTCGCCTTGCTCGGATCTTTTGCAGTTACTTCGAGTTTCAGGGTCTGGCTGCCTGTTGAATCGACATAGTTGGTCTTGGCGACAACGGAGATATCGTCTTTTGTGAGCACGCTCTCGGCGACTTCGTAGCGCTTGCCGTGAACCTTGACTTCGACTGTGAAATCCGTATTGCCGAACATCTGAAGCCCGAGATTCGAGACATTGTTTGATATTTCTATTTTAACAGGGACATCTTTTATTATCCGGTCATCCTCGGGGCTCGCCTGAATTGCAACAACGATCCAGATTATAACTGCGGCGATTATTGAAAGCGCCAGGACGAACCTGTTATCATATATGAGATTTTTGAGGCTTATTTTTTTCTTTTTCATTTTTTAAAACCTCCGAACAGCTTGCGTATGCCTTTGACGGCGGCTTTATCTTCGTTATTCGTTCCGCAAAGGTAGCGCACAAGATGCTCACGCAGATCGGAATCGGTGAGATTTCTGATAAGCTGGCCCTTGCAGGCGATGGAAATTGTTCCGGTCTCCTCGGAAGTGACGACTATCATCGCATCGCCCTGCTCGCTCATACCTATGGCGGCTCTGTGGCGGGTTCCGAGCTGGGTATCGAGATTCTCTTTCTGAGTCAGCGGCAGGACACAGCCTGCGGCAACTACCCTGCCGTCGCGGATAACTGCGGCTCCGTCATGGAGCGGCGCGCCGTGATAGAAAATATTGCCTATCAGCTCGCGAGAGACTATCGCATCGACGGGAGTTCCGCTCTTTATGATATCACCGAGGAGCGTATCATGCTCAAAGACGATAAGAGAGCCTGTCTTGCTCTCGCTCATGCTCTGACACGCCTTGCACACGGCGTAGATCGAATCCTTTATCTTCTGATTGCGCTCCGTCTCCTCATCGCGCACGCCGAAAAGATTGAGCTTTGTTATGCTGCGTCTGCCGACGGATTCGAGCATATGGCGCAGCTCGGGCTGGAAGAGGATGACGAGGACTATAATTATCTCGCCGAAGACTTTTTTGAATATGAACTCACTCGCCTGCATATCGAGCAGGTAAATGGCAAGATAAGCCACACCGAAAAGCAGAAGACCCTTTGCAAGCTGAATGGCCTTTGTCTCACGGATGAGCTTGATAACGCTATAAAGAATGAACGCAACGAGGCAGATATCCAGGAAATCCGTGAAGGCGAAGTCGGAGAATACGACCTTCAGCTGATCCCAGAGAGATGCGATCTTTTCAGTAAACATAGGCATACCTCTCTTCAATTCCTATAATACCATAAAACGCGCCTGAAATCAAATTACTTCTCAATAAGGCAGACGGCGGAGGCACTTATGCCCTCGCGGCGTCCCGTAAAGCCGAGCCCCTCTTCGGTGGTCGCCTTGACGCTGACGCATGAGACATCGAGCGAGCAGGCGTCGGCTATGTTGCGGCGCATTTCATCTATATACGGGCGCAGCTTCGGAGCCTGGGCGGCAACGGTTGAGTCGATATTTACTATGTGCCAGCCCTGAGCGCCGATAACGCGCACGACTTCGCGCAGGAGTTCGAGACTGTCCGCGCCCTTGTATTTTTCATCGTTGTCCGGGAACAGGCAGCCTATATCCCCCATTGCCGCCGCGCCGAGCAGCGCATCGCTGATGCTGTGGAGCAGGACATCGGCATCCGAATGGCCAAGAAGTCCCATGGTATGGGGTATATCAACGCCACCGATTATGAGCTTACGCCCCTCGACAAGCTTATGAACATCGTATCCGCTGCCTATTCTTATCATTGATTATCATCTCCGCTGAGTGAAAATTTTCTTATACTTTCCTGAAATTCATCGTATGTCATGAAAATATTTATCATATCGACGAGCGCGCTTGTTGAAAGGCGCTCGGGAAGCGACAGACTGCGCAGGAACTTTTTGCGCAGAGCCGCCGAATCCGCTTTTCCGCTGAGCCCGGCTTCGTAGAGGTCGGCAACGGTTACAGCTCGGCTCTTTTCCTGCGTACTCTCGCAGGTGACTCCGGCGCGGTTGAGCGCTTCAAGCAAGATCTCAGTATCGATTCCCTCGACCCCTAATTTGCCCTCTTTAGACGGCGCGTCCTTTCTGCGCTCTTTGCCGAACACGTCGGGAATATAGGCGTGAATGACGCTGTCTTTCGGAACGCTTCCGCCGATAAACGAACGGATTTTGAAGCCCGCCGAGTCGCTGTCGGTCAATATGACTATGCCGCGTGTCTGAGCGAGGCGTTTTATCAGCTTCTGCTTCTCTTTGTCCTTGAAAATGCCGAAGCCGTCGGTCTGTATTATAACGGTATCGAGGACTGTGGAGAGTTTTATTTTATCATACTTTCCCTCGACGATGACCGCCTGTTTTATCTTTATCATTTTACCATCAACACCATCCGGCGTTTATTTTCGTGACTGTATCGCCACAAACAGCTTGACAAGCAGTTCCTCCATAACTATCCTGTTATCAACGGCAGAGCTCTTGAGCAGTGTATCGGCTCTGTGCAGTTCATCGAGGCACTGGCGCAGAACGCGCACGCTCAGAGCCGACGCCTGGCGCGAAACTTTTGTCAATTTGAACTCGCGGCCGCGGTAGTTTGAGAATATCTCCGCCGGCTGAGTGTCTCTGTAGCCCGCAGATACGCTGACCTTGACACGATAGATATCGACAAAGACAGATATCACCGCGCCCATTATCATCATAACATCCGCACGCTGGGCGAAGAGCATATTGAGCGTTTCATACGCCTTGTCAAAATTATCCGAGATTATATATTTTGTCAGGTCGAATGCATTCGCTTCGATAGTCTTGACACACATCAGGTCGATGTCTGCGCGTGTTATCTCGCGTCCCTCGGCATATGCCGAAAGCTTGTCGATTTCATTTAAAAGAGTAACCATATCGTCCCCGACGCAGGAAACAAGATATTCGGCGTTTCGCTGGCTGAGCGAAGAATCGCGCTTCTGCGCCGCGCCGACGAGCATTTTGGCAAGCTCATAAGCGGTCTTTTTGTTGAGTTCGACCGCATTGCCGTATTTTGTAAAGAGCGAGACTGCCTTTTTGGCTTTTGCTGTCTTTTTGAGCGAATCTGCCTTGCCGATATAAAAAATCAGCGTGCAGTAATCCGGGACATCGCCGACTATTTTTTCGAGCTTTTCATAGGAATCCTCGTCGAGCGAATCGACAGCCATATCCTTGACGAACACGCAGGTGTTGCTGCTCATCATCGGAAAAGCCTCGACCGCCTGCTCGATATCCTCGAGGGTACACGACGCACCGTCGAAGAAATGATAGTTGAAATCCGCAAAGTCCGGGCTGACGGCTTTGTCTTTTAACTTTGAGGAATAAAATTCCTTGAGATAGCTCTCCGTTCCAAAAAGCAGGAACGCGCCGCCGATATCTCCGCTTCTGATAAGCGCTTTTATCTCTTTTTCGCCGATAGCAGCCATTCAGTCCATCCTTTCCGTCAAAATTCTGCCCGACGGGAGCACCGTAATTCTGATGTTCCCCTGCCCTCCCGTCGCGTACGCGTCCGCGCCGAGGGACAGCAATTTGCCCATGACCGCAGACGCTCTGTCGGCCTCCGCCGATAGCACGGTCAAATTATAGTTTTCCGGGGAAATGCCATGCGGCAGATTCTCCCGCAAAATGAGAATATTCCCTTTTGTCTCCGGTGCATAAGACGGTCTGAAAACAATGACCGCGTCAGCGCCGCTCATGCCGAGCACCGCCGTGCTCGTTTTATTCGTTGTTTTATATCTTAATTCTGCGCCGCCGATGTTTATATCCGCGGCAGGCGCGAGGTTATAATTTTCTGTTTTAAGTATTTCATTGAGGTTGGCATCAGTCTCGCCTGCAAGAATATACTCGGGCGAAAAAGCGTCGATAACATCGAGCGCGAGTGAACTTTCGCCCTCAGAGACGCGCGGGATAAGAAGAAAATCAAGATTATCCGCGCCGACGCTGTCCATTGCGGACTCTATATTTGAGAGGGCATAGTAGCTGTCCCCTCCGCAGCCGAGCAAAGCGGTTTTGCCGCCGGAGCTGACGACAACAGCCGAGCCGTTGCCGACATCTGCCACGGTTATGACGGTTGCCGCGCGGGAAAGTGCAGAAGATCCGACGCACACGCCCGCAAAGGTGAGCGTGCATATCAAAACTGCTGCGCGGACGGTATTGCGCCCAGAAAATTTATAGATAAGCGCAGCCGTCGCAAGGACGATAAAAATCAAAACAAGCCACAGTGGAAACAGAAATGTCGAGGCGTTCAAAGACGAATGAGGAACCGCCGCGAGCGACTTCGATGAATTGATAAGAAAAGACGCGCACACACCGGACAAATCCGCAAGACCGGCCGTTATCACGCGCAAAAATGAAAACTTCGCGGTGAGAGCGGTAAGCCCAGAGAGGATCATACACGCAGATGCGGGAAGATTGGAAACAAGATTCGCCGGGATCGCGATAAGTGACACTTTGCCGAGATCGAGTATCATAACAGGCAGAGTGAACGCACAGGCGAGCACGGTGCTTCGGACGGAGCCGAAGATAAACTCACAGACGCGCTTTGCATATTTATTTCTGACGCGCGCGATATACGGATTCAGCGGAAAATCGATATTGCCGTAGCCGACAATTATTCCGAGAGTCGAGAGGAACGAGAGCCGCAGTCCGAGGCTCATCACGCAATACGGATTGACAAAGCACAGAATAACAAGCGCGATGCCGAGGGAATTGAGTGAATCCGACTGCTTTGAAAGCAGCGTTCCGAGGAGCATAACGAGCATCATGAAGCCCGCACGCATGACGGAATATGTGAAGCCCGAGACCGCCATAAAAACTATAACAAACGCCGCCGAAATAATTGCTCCCGCTCTGCGTCTGAGCCTGAAAACATCAAAAATTTTCAGAATGAACAGACACCAGATTGAGAGGTGCAGACCCGAAACGGCTATCAGATGCGATATTCCCGCGGACGAGAACGAATCCGAAACGCTCTTCGGCAAATTTGATTTGTCACCGATCAGAAGCGCCGTTGCAAGCGCCCCGCGTTCACCGGGGATAAGATGAGAAAGCGTGTTTTTGATATAAGCACGCATCGCGAGCGGATAATAGCCTATCGGCTTGCGCTCCGGCTGAGATATATTTATATCGCCCTTTGCGTATCCGCCCATAAAGATATTTTCGGACAGATAGTAGTTTCTCGCGTCGCGGGTCTTGCCGATATCGTAGAGCTGCAAATCGCCCTCGACAGTATCATACGGCTTGAAACCAAGGCGCGATTTTGAAGAAAGGCGTATGTTCAGCTTATATTTTTCGCCGTCTATCTCGGAAGTTTTAAGCTCTGTATAATATCTTTCGCCGCTCTGCTCCTCGAGCGAGACAACGCTCGCTTTCACGGTATGCACGCTGTCGTTAAAATTCTCCGATGCTTCGTTCGGAACAAGTGCGGCGGCAAAAGACAAAAGCACTCCAACGGCCGCCGTTATACACGCAGTCGGGATTACAAAGTCACGCCGAACGCTCTTGAAGAACAGAGAAAAGATAAAGGCGGCAGCTGCTGCCGAAAGGATAACGACTGCCGCCTTCTGACCGAGTTCAAAAACAAGAGCCAGCGTAAAAAACATTGTAAAACCGATAACCGTGAACGGGCGCGCCATTTCTCGAGTTCTCCGATTATTTGAAGAAAAGAGGAAGCTTCTCGAGGAACACGATATCGTCGCGCTCCGCCGCGTCGCCCTCTGCGAGGACTGCCGCCTTGGCGACTATGTTCGCTTCGAACTTATCGGCGAGGGCAACGACTGCCGCGAGGGATTCGCCGGTGCTGATAACATCGTCAACGATAAGCACTTTCTTGCCGCGAAGCTGATCTCCGTCCTCTCTGCCGAGAAGAAGGGTCTGCTCTGCATCGGTGGTTATAGAACGCACGCTGACACAGACGGGGTCGGTCATATAGACCTTCGGCTTCTTGCGGGCAACAAAATATTTCTTGCCGCTCTGTCTGGACATCTCATAGGCAAGCGGGATGCTCTTCGCCTCGGGAGTGAGAATATAATCGAACTCAGGGCACTTCTTGAGCAGCTCTTCCGCCGCTTTAACGGTGACTTCGACATCACCGAAAAGGATGAATGCCGCGATATCGAGCTTGTCGCTGACCGGGCAAAGAGGAAGCTCTCTCTTCACGCCTGCGATTTCCATTGTATAGGTCTTTGCCAAAATAAACATCTCCTGAATATTAATATGGTCTTTTTATCAGCCTGCCGGCCAGCCGAAATCTCTGCCGCCGAGCATATGGAAGTGCAGGTGTTTGACGGTCTGACCCGCACAGTCGCCGCAGTTGTTGACGATTCTGAAGCCGTCCTTGAGATCGAACTGCTTGGCTATCTTCGCCGCCGCCTCGAACACTTTGGAGACGACCGCGCTGTTCTCCGGGGTTATCTCGGCAGCACTCTTTATATGCTGCTTCGGGATAATGAGAATATGGAACGGAGCCTGCGGCTCGAGGTCATAGAACGCGAGAACATCGTCGTCCTCATAGACTTTTTTTGAGGGTATCTCGCCCTTGATTATTTTGCAAAAAATACAGTCATCCATTTTCAGAAAACCTCCGTATTGCAATTGCTTATTCCTCCGGCCGGGAAAGACCGGCGGAGCTATGATTTTATTTTAACATGGCGCTGACGATAGAGTCAACCGCCGCGAGAGCCTCGTTCGCCTTGGAAGTGTCCTTGGCGCCCGCCATTGCGCTGTCCGGCTTGCCGCCGCCCGAGCCGCCTGCTATCTTTGCGGTCTCACGAACTATATTGCCAGCATGAGCGCCGAGCTTTATTGCATCCGCACCGCAGGCGCAGGCAAAGTTCAGAGTGCCCTTCTCTTTGTTGACGCCAGCAAAGACTGCGACGATATCTGCGCCGTTGTCACGGGCGGTGTCGCACATTGAGCGAAGCTCGCCGGGGTTGGAGACTTCGACCTCAGCGGTGATGAGTCTGACTCCGCCGACCTGTCTTGCGCTGTCCATAAGGCTGCCCGCCTTGAGAGCGGATATCTCGCTGCGAAGCTCCGCAAGCTCTCTGTCCTTTGCCTTGACCTCGGCAGCGAGGGTCGCCGCGCGCTTGTCAAGCTCCGCGACATTGCCGAGCTTCATCGCCGCCGCTGCAGACTGCATGATGCGCTCGTCGTTTTCTATATGCTTGAGCACACCGAAGCCGGTGACGGCGGTTATACGTCTGATTCCCGCGGCAACTGAGGACTCGGACACGATCTTGAACAGACCGAGCTTTGCGGTATTGTCCGCATGGGTGCCGCCGCACAGCTCAACGGAGAAATCGCCCGCGCTGACAACGCGCACGACATCGCCGTACTTCTCGCCGAACAGAGCCATTGCGCCGAGCTTCTTCGCCTCTTCAATGGGCATCTCGCGTGTCTCGACCGGAATACCCTTGAGGATAACCTCGTTGACCTCGCGCTCTATCGCCTTGAGCTCATCGCCCGAGAGAGCGGAGAAATGGGTGAAGTCGAAGCGCATCTCCTCGCTGTTGACAAGCTGTCCCGCCTGCTCAACATGGCTGCCGAGGTGCTTTCTCAGAGCCGCCTGGAGCAGATGAGCCGCGGTATGGTTGCGGCGGGTCGCCTCGCGCTTTTCGACATCTATCTATGCGTGGACTTTATCGCCGAGAGCGATGCTGTCGCCGCTTATAAATCTTGCAATGTGGAGCACAACGCCGTCGGGAGTCTTGCCTGTTGCGGTAACCTCGAGGGTTGCATTATCGGTCTTGATAACGCCGGTGTCGCCCGCCTGTCCGCCGCTCTCGCCATAGAACGGGGTCTTGTCAAGCACAACAACCACCTCGGAGTCCGCGGTTGCGAACTCGTCACGCTCGCCGTTTGTGACTATCGCCTTTATCTCGGCGTCGCAGGAATAATCGGTATAGCCGACAAACTCGGTGGCTCCGACATCCTTGAACGAAACGTTGCTGTCCTTCCACGCCTGAGCTCCGGCATCCTTGCGCGCCGCACGCGCCGCCGCTCTGCTCTGAGCATAGAGGCGGTCATACTCGTCGATATCAACGCTCATGCCGCGCTCTTCGAGCAGCTCTTTTGTCAGGTCTATCGGGAAGCCGAAAGTATCCTGAAGCTTGAAAGCATCTGCGCCGCTGAGCACCTTGGAATCGCTCTGAGCGATAATATTCTCAAGCAGATTGAGACCTGTGTCTATAGTCTTATTGAAGCTCTCCTCCTCAGCTTTGATGACCTTTACAATAAGATCATGCTTCTCGACGAGGTTCGGATAGGCTGTTGCATTCTCTTTGATAACGGTCTCGCACACTTTGTAGAGGAAAGTGCCGTCGATACCTAAGAGTCTGCCGTGGCGAGCCGCTCTTCTGAGCAGGCGGCGAAGGACATATCCTCTACCCTCGTTTGAAGGCATAACGCCGTCGCCGATCATGAAAGTGGTGCTTCTGATATGGTCGGTAATAACACGCAGGGAGACATCCTTTTTCTCGTCCTCGTGGTACTTGACGCCCGCTATCTGCATGATGTGCTTCATGATGTTCTGGACGGTGTCGACCTCGAAGAGGTTGTCCACGCCCTGCATGATGCAGGCGAGGCGCTCAAGACCCATACCGGTATCGATATTGCAGCTCTTGAGGCGGGTATAGTTATTGTTGCCGTCGTTATCAAACTGGGTGAAAACGAGGTTCCAGAACTCAACATACCTGTCGCAGTCGCATCCGACTCCGCAGGTCGGAGAACCGCAGCCGTACTTCTCGCCGCGGTCGAAATAGAGCTCCGAGCAGGGACCGCAGGGGCCTGCTCCGTGCTCCCAGAAGTTATCCTCTTTGCCGAGGCGAACCATATGGTCGGGCGAAACACCGAGCTCCTTTGTCCAGATGTCATACGCCTCGTCATCGTCCTGATAGACGCTGATATATATTTTATCTGCGGGCATCTCGAGCACCTTCGTGCAGAACTCCCACGCCCAGGCGGTCGCCTCATGCTTGAAATAATCGCCGAACGAGAAATTGCCGAGCATCTCGAAGAAAGTGCCGTGACGCGCGGTGATTCCGACGCGCTCAATATCGGGCGTTCTGATGCACTTCTGGCAGGTTGTGACGCGGGTTCTCGGCGGTGTCAGCTCGCCTGTGAAATATTTCTTGAGCGGTGCCATGCCGGCGTTGATGAGAAGCAGGCTCTTATCTCCCTGAGGCACAAGCGAAAAGCTCGGCAGACGAAGATGGCCCTTGCTCTCGAAAAAGCTCAGATACTTCTCTCTGAGTTCATTGAGTCCCGTCCATTCCATGATAAACAACTCCTTAAAAAATAAAAATAGATGCCGTTCTGCCCGGGACGGCCGAAGCCGCGGTACCACCCGGATTGCACAAAACTGCACCCCTCTGCTGCCCTTAACGCAGGCTACGCCCGTTCAACGCGGGAGGCTCCGAGCCGGCTGCCGTACTTCCTGACACGGCGCACCTCACAGCGGCATAATGCCGGCGCGCCTCTCTGCGAGCGGAATAAACGGCTCTGCTCTTCACAGCCAAAAATATTTACTCAAATATTCTACTCTTAATTTTCCCCGATGTCAATGTTTTAGCCGTAAATCGCGGAGAAAATATCGGGAGCGGCGAATAAGAATACCTGTCCACGGGAGCTATGTATCTGCGGACGGGTGTTCTTTATATCACAAAAGCGGAGAACCCTCTTGAGCTCTCCGCTTTGTTTACGTTACTATACTTCTATCAATAATATCGATATCCGGCGAGCTTCTGCGCGGCCTGGGCACGGGTTATAGATCTTTTGATAATCATAAACTTGTTCTCAAGAGCAAGATTGAACGACATTGAAACGGTCTTTACTACCCTCTTCAGGTTGAAATCGACCTTTGCGGAGAAGCGAATCATCGCAAGGCCGAAGTCGGCGACGCTTACTTCGCTGTCCGGCTCAAACTTGCCATCGGACGCTTTGACTATTCCGTTGCTGACAGCCCACACCGCGGCTTTGAACGCGGGATTCGAGCTGTCGAGATCGGCAAATGAAATGTTCTCGGTATTGACCTCGGGCGAGCCGGCCATGCCGTAAAGAGCCTGAACAAGAGCCGACTTTGTCAGCGCGGAATCGGGGCTGAACTGCGTCTCGGAAGTGCCCGCCATGTAGCCTTTTCTGTACATAAACTCGATTGCATCGTAATACTCCGAATCGGACGCGACATCCGTAAACGGGAAGTTTGCATCGGGCAGAGCGTCAAGGATTCTGTCGGCGATATGTCTGTGACCCGCTGCGGTCGGATGGTATGTGTCGCAAGTCGTGCCCGTTGTATCGACAAAGATATAGCCGTATTTCTCGGCGCCCTCTTTCATCGGCTTGTTTGCCAGATCGACGACCATTTGTCCGAGATTGATGCTCTGGCTGTCATCCTTGCTCTCCTCGGTGTCTGTCGCTCCGTCGTCGCTCTTGACGCTCGTGTCGAACATTCCGATAACCAGAAGCTGAACATCGGGATTCAGAGCATATATATCCTCAATGACATGGTTCCAGTTCTCAAAGAAGTTTTCGACCCCGTATTTAAGCGCACGTGGGAGAACTCTGATAAGCTCGGGCATTGCGTCGGTAATCTTAGCGAGCTCAACTATTTTGTCGAGCTTATCGTTGACTATGCCGTTCTCCTTGAGAAGATCGCGCAGAGCCTTGACATACTTGCTGCAAGTGCCCTCTTTTTCGAGAATATCGGCGATGACCCATGTGAGATAAGTGCCGAAATCGTTTCCGCCGACACCGAGGGTAATAAGACCCGCCTGTGAAATTGCGCGGCGATACTCGGGGATCCTCGATTTCATGACCTCGGGGTTATGAGAATCGTGGAAAAGATAATCGTCGCCCGGATAATCGTCCTCGAGCATATAGCGGATATCTATCGTCCTGAAACCGGGGCAGGCCATCGGAACATAATTCACTCCGAGAGCATCGGCAACATACGCGCCGTATGAATTTTCAACGCGCTTGAACTCAGAATCCACATACACAAGGTCGTTGTGACCGCTGGCGACACTGTCGCCCAGAAGCACATATGTGCCGTAATCATAATACTTCTTTGCGTCTGCACTCTCTGTGCCGTTCGCGGCGAAGCAGACCGCGGAGCCGAAGGCCAATACGCATGTGAGAATCACTGCGACCGCCCTGCTTATAAACCTTTTCATTTCGATCCTCCTATCAAAATAGATAAAGCCGCACAGTCAAGACAACTGTACAGCTTTAAAGTAGCACAGATTTTTTTGAAAATCAATGCCTGAGGGCAAAAAAGTAAATTATCCTAAATCAGTAGGCATTGTTTTAAAAAAGTGCGGTCATCCGCCAAATTTACAGGGCTTATTCATCGGCTTATTCCGATTATATGTTTCTCCGCTTCAACGCTGATATGAGTATAAGCTTTTATCTCTTTTGTTTGCAGGTCAAAGACAACGACCGCCTTATCCACACCAAGAATCATTTTGCCATTCTTTACAATCATATTGAAAACGAGATAAAATCCACAATCAAATTCCGTCTTTGCATCGATTCCGTTTTCCGATATTTCGAGCAAAATTGATTTGAGCTTTTCGCCGCCGCTTCTTGCGCTGACGCTGCCGGAAACGAGTATATATGCCCGCTCTCCGGTCGCATACCGCGCTTTAAAATCCAGATTTTCATCGCTGAATATTTTATGATGTTTGCAGTCGCGGTCTATCTAACTGATAATAAAAGCAATTTAGAATTAACCATCGAAAATGCCCAATTGGAGAAGGAAAACAATTCACTTAAAAATGAAAACAAACTTCTTAAAGCTGTTATCAATAAGGTATCTGACTTTATCGAGAAACACAATATGCCTGAGCCACTAAAAAGAGGATTAAAAGAAATAATAGACAGACTCACTTCATCAAAAGCAACCGAGTCGAGGTATGCATAGATAACCATCCGTGTTTCATTTTGGAAGCCTTTGTGGCAAAATGGAAAGGTCAAAAAGCATTATATCTTTTTCCGAGTATTTTTAACCTAAGAGGGTTACATCTATTTACGACGCAGAAAATTTTTTAAACCTTTCGATAAAGGAGTCTTGACTTTCAATAGCAAAAATGATATCATTATATCAAGATTTAATGATATCATTTGGAGGTGCAATGTTTGATTAAAGAGAATAAAGCGAATCGAACAAGACAAGTCCAATTCCGAATGGACCCAGATAAAGTAAAACGTTTGCTTGCAGCCATTGCCTATGATGACAATATGCATAGTATGGCAGATTTGTTTAACAACGCGGCTGATGAATACTTAGAAGAACACAAAGAAAATGGAGAGAAGAACAATGGCTGAAACCAAAATAATAGTAATACCCGAGGGTAAAATTTGCGACTATGTTGATGGAAAATTTCGTAATGATACGCCTGAAGAATATGTAAGGCAAACCATCGAAAAACGACTTGTAAATGAACATAAGTATTTGCCCAAGCAGATTAAAATCGAATATACTCTACAACTTGGTTCTCGTAAACCACGTGCCGATATTGTTATTTTCGATAAAGACTGTACCGAACGAACACAGGAAAATGTCAAGTTGATAATTGAATGTAAAAAAGAAACTGTTGAAGCACGCAATGCCAAAGATGGTGTTGAACAATTAAAATCATATATGTCTGCTTGCCCAAATTGTGAGTGGGGCATGTGGACAAACGGGAAGCAAAAAGAAGTATATCGAAAATATGTCAATGATAAAGGTCAAATTGATTTTATGGATTATAATGATATTCCTTCTGCCGATGGCAGTTTGGATGATATCAATCGACCTAAAAGAACATCTTTGAAAAATGCTTATGATGATAATTTGTTGTTTGTTTTTAAAACCTGCCACAACCATATCCACGTTAATGATGGCTTACAAAAACAACCGGCATTTTTTGAACTTTTAAAAGTTATTTTCTGTAAAATAGAAGATGAGCGCAACATACCCAATCCTTTAGAGTTTTACACTACATCAGAAGAGCGTTCAAATCCAGACGGTCAGCTTACGGTAAAAAAGCGCATATCTAAGATTTTTGAAAGAGTTAAGAAAAAGCACGGAAAGATATTTGATTCTAACGATGAAATCAAGCTTGCTCCACGTAGTTTAGCGTATATAGTTAGTGAACTTCAAAAATATAGTCTTCTTAACACTAATATCGACATTAAAGGGAAAGCATACGAAGAAATCGTTGGTGCTAACCTTCGTGGTGATAGAGGTGAATTCTTCACGCCTCGTAATGTTATGAAGATGGTTGTTGAGATGATAAATCCTAAGATGGACGAAAGAGTTCTTGACAGTTCTTGTGGCACCGGAGGTTTCTTGGTTACTGCAATGACACACGTTATTGCCGATTTGGAAAGGGAATTTTCTGCGCAAATTGGCCGTAATAAATGTGATTGGGATGGTGATTCTATTAGAGCATTTAATGACCGCATATCCGATATGGCTTCACATTACTATTTCGGGTTTGATATTAACCCGGATCTCGTAAAAGCAACCAAAATGAATATGGTTATGAATAATGACGGTAGTGGCAATATACTTCAGACTAATTCGCTTTTGCCTCCACACGAATGGACGGATGAATTCCGCACAAAATTAGCTGATGCTATCGGTGTTGATAAGAGTGAAATAAGAAATCATAATACTATTGCTTATTTTGATGTGATTGTTACAAATCCGCCATTTGGCAGCAAAATACCTGTGAAAGATAAAAACATATTGGAACAGTTTGAACTTGCTCACATTTGGGAAAACGACAAAAAGACAGGCACCTGGACAATGACAGAACGATTGCAGTCATCTGTACCGCCTGAAATTTTGTTCATTGAACGCTGTACTCAACTACTCGTAGATGGAGGCAGAATGGGAATTGTTCTTCCAGACTCGATTCTTGGTTCTCCTGGACTTGGATATATTCGTGAATGGTTGATAAAGAATCATCGTATTGTAGCAAGTATAGATTTAAACGCTGATACTTTTCAGCCTCGTAACGGCACGCAGACATCTGTTCTTTTCTTACAAAAGAAAACGAAGCAACAGAAAGATTCAGAGGAAAAATCAGGGAAAATGGCTGATTATAACATCTTTATGGCTATGGTTGAAAAAGTGGGTCACGATAAACGAGGAAATCCAATTTTTAAGAGAGATAAAGAGGGTAACGAAATACTTGTTCCGGATACTAACAGCGTTCTTGTGCTAGGAGATACAGGTACCGGCGAACGCACTGTATCTCATCAGCAAAAAAAGAAAGTTGAGGATGACCAAACACCTGATGTTCCCGAGATTTTCGCAAAATGGAAGCAACAGGAGGGAATAGCGTGGTAAACAGTAATTTGGCACACAAATTAGATAATGAAAATGCTATTGACGTTGAAACGAATGATATACCATTGAAATGGTGTTCAGTGTCTTTGTCGGATGTTATTTTTCGTGGTAAACGTCTTGAAGCAAGTGTTTTCGATGTAGAGGCAATACAAGCATTAGCGCTGATTAATAATGGCAAATATAAAACGGTACCATTATACGGAGATCAAGGAATTGTCAACAAAGCACATTACGGCAATAGATTAAAAAGGAACTATGTAACACCTGAACACGAGAACAGCATAGGATTTATCGGTAGTTCTGAAATGTTGGACATATATCCAAGACCTGTAAAATTTATGGTTGATGGAGAAAAAGTTCACGACTTGCACGTCAAAGAGGGAACCGTTCTGTTATCCCGTTCTGGAACAATAGGCAATGTAACTTTTGTAAATAATACACTTTCAAAATTTCTTGTTAGTGAGCATGCAATTCGTTTGGAATGTACAGATAATTCTGGTTATGTATATACATTTCTAAAAACTAAAATCGGCAAAAAATTAGTTTGCTCAAATATTTACGGAGCTGTTATTCAGCAAATAGAACCAGCGCACCTGACAATGGTACCTGTGCCTGATGCACCAAAGGAAATCAAAGAAAGAATACATAATCTTATTGTCAAATCTTTCAAATTGCGTGATGAATCAAACGAATTGATTGACCAAGCGACAACCTTACTTATTGATGAATTGAAGTTGCCTCCTATAAGCGAATTCAAACAAAATAATATTAAAAATTCAGCAAATGTAAATGCATTTAGCATCAAATTAAGTGACTTGAATGGTCGTGCAGATGCATCTTATCACCTGCCGATTGTTGACGCTATTATTAAGCACTTAGAACAATATTCTGCTGAAGTGACTACAATCGGTGACAATCGCATTAGTTCTGATGTAATATTACCTATGCGCTTTAAACGTGTTTATGTAGAAGAAGGATACGGAAGAGTACTGTTGGGTGGAAAGCAATTATGTGAGCTTGACCCATCAGTAAAAAAGTATTTATCACAATCAAAGCTTAATAAAATCATATCAAAACTTGAAGTGGCTCAAAACACGACACTTATCACTAGAAGTGGCACTATTGGAAGAATAGCTTTAGTACCTAAACATTGGGAACATTGGATTCCTTCCGATCATATAATTCGTGTTATTCCTGCTAATAATGGCATTGCTGGTTATTTAAATATTTTTCTATCCTCTGAATACGGACAACGGTTAATAACCCGTTTTACCTATGGATCTGTAGTTGATGAAATAGATGATAACCACGTTAGACAAATCGTTATTCCGTTGTTAAAAAATAAAGATGTTCAGAAAAAAATCAATGATTTGGCTTTAGAAGCTAGCCAAAAACGCTATGAAGCATATATGTTAGAGCAAGAAGCCTTGAAAATCATGAATGAGGAAGTAATATACGCAAAGTGATTTTACAGGTCTTAGGGTGTCCCTAACGAGGTGTTTGGTAGTGTAGCTGTCCGAACACACTGCTTGCTGAGTTGGTTCAAAGCGGGCAAGCTACCGTTTGGATATCCAAATGGTCTGCTCGCTAAGATTATACAAACAGTTTTCATTGGCATTTTTATAATTGTGTTTTGTGGTGAAAAAAGAAAAACATAAAAACGACACGAGTTTATGGATTTAACAGAGCGGGACAAAATATTTCCGCTGCAATGAATTCTGCCGTGGACAATTTAATTGAATCCGGTTGTGTTGAGGAAATTGAGGGTAAACTGAGAATTAAGCAGTAATTTTAACAAATTATTATAGTAATAGCAAATCTCCGTAGAGCAATCTGCGGAGATTTGATTTGTTCAAAAGGTCTCCTTAAATAAAGAGGTGTATTTGAAATATAGACTATAAGTTCTGACTGTTAGGTTAATATCGGATGTTCGGGTATACATTATTCAAAAAGATATGTAGAAAAATAAGTGATATTATAAAAAGATTTGATGTTATACAGAATAAAATATCCCTCACAGAATCAACTGTGAGGGGTATTATCATATCATATTGAAATGTTTTAAGGCGTCCATAATGGCGTTCTCTTTTTCTGGAGGGCAGTTGGGGGCTTTGCTGTTTTGACTCTTTGGCTTATTGTATGCCTCGCCGACATCGAGTCCGCACTTGCGTTTAACCTGTGAAATGTTGAGAGTTGATACCTTTAAGCCGTGCTTATGAAGAACGTAGGATTTAATCTCTTCGTAAGTCCCGTGAGTCTTTAACGAGCCAAGCTCAAGCTCTTCCGGTCTAACCTCTATAACAACGTGTTCTTTGGTTGATATGTTCCTGACCAATAACGCAACAGTCTCCACATGATTCGTATGCGGGAACATATCGACGGGCTGAATCTTTTCGACTTTATAGCCGCGCTTTGTCAGAAAGCGCAGGTCGCGCTGCTGGGTCTCGGGGTTGCAGGAGATATAGACCACCTTTTTTGGCGCGAGGGTCACAAGCGACGACAGGAAGCACTCATCGCTTCCTGCGCGCGGCGGATCCATAAAAACTATGTCCGCTTTCTCCCCGTCCTGCACCATGCCGAGCATAAACTCGCCTGCATCGTCGCAGAAGAATCGGACGTTCTTTATCCCGTTGCGTTTGGCGTTGGCTATGGCGTCATGGACGGCGTCGCGATTGAGCTCAACGCCTATTACCTCGCCCGCCCGCTTCGACGCGACGAGCCCTATTGTGCCGATACCGCAATAGGCATCGATGACCTTTTCGCTCCCGGTCATGCCGGCATATTCCATCGCTGTGTTATAAAGCACCTCGGTCTGCACCGGGTTTATCTGATAAAATGAGCGCGGAGATATCCTGAATGTAAGTCCGCAAAGCTCATCCTCGATTTTGCCCGTGCCGTAGAGCACATTCTCGCGCTCACCGAGCACAAGGCTCGTCTGATACGGGTTTATGTTATGGACTATCGTTGTTATGTCGGGATGCTCCTTGCGAAGAGCTTTTACGAAGTTGTTCTTCGCGGGAAAAATCGGACCTGAGGGCTATACTTTAATAGGACGATAAAATTAACTGTCCTAAATTGAAAATACATAAGGAAGGAGGTTAAGAGAATGTCAAGGACTTCAAAGATTACAGCACTTTATGAGAGATTATCAAGAGATGATGACCTGAATGGCGAGAGTAATTCCATTACCAATCAGAAAAAATACCTCGAAGATTATGCCCGTAGAAATGGCTTTGAGAACATCCGCCATTTTACTGACGATGGTTTTTCGGGTGTAAATTTCAATCGCCCAGGCTTTCAGTCTTTGATAAAAGAAGTTGAAGCAGGCAATGTCGGAACATTGATTGTTAAGGATATGAGCCGATTAGGGCGAAACTATCTGCAAGTCGGATTTTATACGGAAATTCTGTTTCCGCAGAAAGATGTCCGTTTTCTTGCAATCAACAACAGCATTGACAGCAACAATGCTTCGGATAATGATTTTGCTCCGTTTTTGAATATTATGAACGAATTTTATGCCAAAGACACGAGCAATAAAATCAAGGCTGTATTTGATGCCCGAATGAAAGACGGAAAGCGTTGTAGCGGTTCAATCCCTTATGGATATAACCGATTGCCGAGCGATAAGCAGACGCTTGTTGTTGACCCTGTGGCTTCTGAGGTGGTAAAGCGTATCTTTCTGCTTGCCAATGAGGGCAAAAGTCCACGAGCCATAGCGGAAATACTGACCGAAGAAAAGGTTTTAATTCCTGCCGCATATGCAAAGGAATATCACCCAGAACAGTACAACGGGATTAAGTTTGCAGACCCTTATATTTGGGGCATATCTGCCATTAGAACGATTTTAAGCAGGCAGGAATATCTTGGACATACTGTTTTGAGAAAGTCGGTCAGCACCAATTTTAAATTGCATAAGAGAAAGACTACCGATGAAGATGAGCAGTATGTGTTTTATAACACCCACGAGCCTATCATATCGCAGGAACTTTGGGACAGCGTTCAGAAGCGAAAGAAACGAGTGAACAGAGCTGCGGCAAGAGGTACACATACCAACCGATTAAGCGGTTATCTATATTGTGCCGACTGTGGCAGGAGAATGACTTTGCAAACGCATTACAGCAAAAAAGACGGTTCTGTTCAGTATTCTTACCGTTGCGGCGGGTATGCAAGCAGGGTTAATTTCTGTACTTCCCATACGATTAGTGCTGATAATGTTGAAGCCTTGATATTATCGGCAGTTAAACGCTTTTCAAAATTCGTTCTGAATGACGAAAAAGCCTTTGCTTTGGAACTGCAATCCCTTTGGAAAGACAAGCAGGAGGAAAAGCCGAAGCACAATCAATCGGAGTTGAAACGCTGTCAGAAACGCTATGACGAACTCTCTTCGCTCATTCGTGGCTTGTATGAAAATCTTATATCGGGATTGCTACCCGAAAGACAATACAAGCAACTGATGAAACAGTATGACGATGAACAGGCTGAATTGGAAGCGAAAATGGAAACGATGAAAAAGGAACTTTCCGAAGAAAAAGACAGCACTATGGATATTCAGCATTTTGTTTCGCTGATACGCAAGTATAAAAATCCTACGGAAGTTTCCGATTTGATGTTTACCGAACTCATTGACAAGATTGTGGTGTATGAATCCGAGGGTGTAGGTAAAGCAAGAACGCAAAAGGTTGACATTTATTTCAATTATGTCGGACAGGTCGATATTGCCTACACCGAGGAAGAACTTGCCGAGATAAAAGAGCAGGAAGAACAGGAAGAAAAGAAGCGATTGGAGAAACAGCGTCAGCGTGAAAAAGCCTATCGAGAGAAGCGAAAGGCGAAAAAACTTGCTGAAAACGGTGGCGAAATCGTCAAAACAAAGGTATGTCCCCATTGTCAGACAGAGTTTACCCCTACAAGCAACCGACAGGTTTTCTGCTCAAAGAAGTGTTGCTATCAAGCAAGGCAGGATAAAACGAAAGCCGACAGAGAAGCGGAAAAAGGCGATCACTATTATCGTCAGCGTGTATGTGCTGTGTGTGGCAGTGCCTACTGGCCTACACACAGTCAGCAGAAATTCTGCTCCGAGGAATGTAAAAAGATAAATCACAATAAGAAAACCTTGGAGTTTTACCACAAGAAGCAAAAGGAGAAAACTTTATGCAAAGATTTATTACAGACGAAAGAACAGGTATCAGATACGAACTCATCGGAGATTACTACTATCCCTGCTTGACAGTAGAGGAAAGTCCCACGCTTTCAAAATATGGGCGGTTACGAGAACGATATTTGAGAGAACATAAGCGGCTTATGTATTACACTCTGCTGACAAGCGGAAAGTTATATGAACACCTTGCTGAAATCGATACTTCGGCTCGTGATATGGCGGAATATCTGATAAAGGAAATGGCAAGAAAGCAAGGTGTAACAGAAGAACTGAAAGCAAGGGATATGCTCCGCTGGGTTGGAAAGATGAATAACATTCGAGCCTGTGCAGACGAGATTGTATTGAATGACATTGTGTATTCCTAACGGAGTACCAACCGAAAGAAAACTGCTGTCAGTCGATGGCAGTTTTTCTTTTTCGGCAAGTATTCAAGAAGTCATTAAGTCGTGAGTATAGTCGAAGTGGTAGAAAAATTCGTAAAGATGTGGTATAATGCTTTTGCTTATGAGCGACAAATCGGAAGTTGTGGAGGTGCTTTATGAACGAGAGAGAAAAAATTATCCGATTATGGTTTGATATGTGGATTAAGAAAGCAGATTTAGGAATTGACAATATTTTTACAGATGATGTTGTATATACTGAGAGTTGGAGTCCTAAATATGAAAACCGCAAAACGGTAAAGCACTGGTTTGACGAATGGAATACACGTGGAAGTGTTCTTGTCTGGGAGATTAAGCAATTTTTTCATCAAGGCAATCAAACAATCGTGGAGTGGTATTTTAAAAACAAAATGAATAATGGAAATGTTGAAGAATTTGACGGAAAATGTTGATGGGCTATATGATTTTTATACAGAGTCAGATAAGAATGTTGATGGTTCAATAAAGGCTTTGAAAAATGTTACTGGAATTGGTAAAAATTCGAAAGTCTTTTCAATTTTTGACAAGTATGGAACAAAAACTGTAAAAACAATTGAAGACGTTGTTGGTTTGATTGGAGGTTAATATGAGTATTTCGGTTGACAGTGGTCTAAAAAAGAAAATTCAAATAGAGAATCGTAAGAATAGAAGAGGCATTTATTATTTGTGGCTCTTTGAGAAGATTTCTTTTGCATTGGTTATTGCTTATGCGATATTATTTCCAATTTATTGTATAGTAACAGGTAATTTAGTTTCAACAAATATGAGAACTGGAAAGCTTAGTTATTTTTTAGTGGCAAGTGAAACATCTATTTACACATCAATGGGGTTGACGGCTGTGTTATTAATCTACGTACTTAGAATGCGACTTGAACACACGTTTATAGGTGGTCGTATTGACGAGATGATAGAAATTGTTGATGATAAATTATTTTACATATTTAGAATAAAATATCAAACACCTGCAGATAAAAGAAATATTGTTGTGATTGACTTGAACAGAATAAATAATTTGAGTTATGATGATAAGCTGTTCGAAATAAGCATTGATGGAATGATGGTTGAGAAAATTGTTAATACATCTACTGATATTCACAAAATAAATATAACTGAGATGGTGGATAGTAATATAAAGATAAATGATTATTTTACACCTTCATTGTACGAGGTATTAAAATCAAAGATTAACTAGGAGGATGTTTTTATGGATACTGAAATGATAAATGACAAAGTGAGTCAGGGAATTATGCTTATTTCTGCTGAAAAATATGATGCCGCAAAGCTGTTGCTCGAGGATATTATTGCGGAAGCACCACGAACAATGGAAGCATATATTCATCTCGGAAATGCATGTGCAAATCTTGGAAAGTACGATGAAGCGATTGAATCATTTAAAAAAGCATTATTAGTGGACCCTAATTATGTTGAAGCATATTTTTCTATCGGAAGTATTTATGTGTTGATGAATGAAAAAGTTAAGGCTATAGAGTTCTATAATAAGGCTGAAGAAAATGGATTTATATCCTGGTATATTGTAATTGACCCATCTAACTGGTCATCTACAATATACTTCCATGATGTTTATCATAATGGGGACAGTAACAATACTCTCGAGTGTACTGGTATTCTTTTTGATGCAGTTATAAATTGCAAAAGATAATTGCTAATCAGACAACTTCCAGTTTGACAATTTCATATCCATACACACAAAGCAGTTAGTCTTAGGATTGACTGCTTTTAAAAAGACACCATTTAGGTGTAATGGTGTCTTTTGGGTGTTATTATAATGGTCATATCAAGGCTCATTCAATCGTGGTAAATTCGTGGTAAAATGAATGATTTTCTATACTGCAAAATACTTGAAAGTATAGTGTTTATGCGGATAATCAAAAATTAGATATAAAATTTATTAATAATATCTTTAATTGTATGGACACAGGATAACAAAATAAAATCATTAAAAGAGTTTGGTTGCAATATTCATAATTACAATCCATATCGAGATAGTGATATTCCCGTATTTCGAGAAGAAAAAGCAAATTGGTTTTGAGAGGACTATAAATTCCAGTTTATCAGTATCAAAAGCTGTCAACTGATGGCAGTTTTTCTTTTTCGGCAAGTATTCAAGAAGTTATTAAGTCGTGAGTATAGTCGAAGTGGTAGAAAAATCTATAAAGATATGGTATAATACTTTTTGCAAGGCGAGAAAGTTGGAACTTCTTAAAATAATTCAAACAGTCTCATTGCATAAGTGTTATAGATAGATTATCCTTAAAGAAGGAGGTGGCAAAAATGGCAAATGAAAATAGAAAAGATTTCAATGCTATGTTGCACGATAGTAAGGATATGCCAAAGTTTCAGATTATTACAGACCAAAAGAGTGTTGAAAAATATGGTGGAAGCAGAATGTATTTTGCTCCGCCAATCGACTATGACAATGTAATGAAAAAAATTCCGTATGGCAAAGTAATTACCATTGGGAAGATACGAGAATACTTTGCCAAGTTAAATGGTGCTGATTTTACAGAACCTATTACAGCGGGAATTTTTGTTTCTATTGCAGCGTGGGCAAGTTATCAGCGTACAGACGATGAAACACCTTATTGGAGAACATTAAAAGCCAACGGCGAACTCAATGAAAAATATCCAAATGGTATCGAGGCACAAAAAGAGAAATTAGAAGCAGAGGGACATACCATTCTGCAAAAAGGTCGTAAAACTATACGATACTATGTAAAGGACTATGAGCAATTTCTTTTTAATTTGAAATAGACATTTGAAGAACAAGAAACATCGTAGCAATACGGTGTTTTTTGTTACCTAAAACCAACAAATTCATACATAACCACAGGTTAGTACAAATACCTTGTGTGATTTTTTGAAAGGCTTAGAACGGGGATTTTCTCCGATTTTCGCCCCTAAAAGATACACAAAAAGGTTTCAAGTATCTTTCCTGTGGTTTTTTTATTTTCAAACGGAAAGGTGGATTGATATGCCAAGAATGAGCAAGAAACGGAAACAAGAATGGGCATTGTTTCTGAATGACCGTAATCGCATTACCTACAACGAACTTTGCAGAAAATGCAGGAATGACTGTAAGCAGAGTTTCCGCTGTATCGTGGTGCTTTGCCCAAAATATTTATCGAAAAGGAGAACAAAGAAAAATGATTGAAAATGAAATGACTGTCAGCGTACCTCTTGAAGTTGTCAAGGCAAGCGAAATCGAGCCGAAAGAAGTGAAATGGCTGTGGTATCCGTATATTCCGTTTGGCAAGGTTACGCTGTTGCAGGGCGATCCGGGCGATGGAAAAAGCAAGCTAATGCTTTCCGTTGCCGCCCTGCTCTCTAAGGGCGAACCTCTGCCCTTTACCGAAACGGAAGAAAACGAGCCTATGACTATCATCTATCAGACAACGGAAGATGATGCCGATGATACGGTAGTCCCTCGCTTCAATTCCGCTGACGGAAACGGAGAAAACCTTATCTTCATCAAGGAAGATGAAAAGTCTTTATCCTTTGGGGATAACCGCATTGCAGAAGCAATCGAAAAGTACCACGCAAAACTTTTAATTCTTGACCCGATGAGTTCCTATATCGGAGAAAGCTGTTCAATGAACAATGCCAACGAAACACGAGCCGAGTTTAATCATCTGATAGCAGTTGCAAAGGATACCGGCTGTGCGATTGTGATTATCGCTCATATGAACAAGATGAGGGATACCAATCCCCTTTACCGCACCAACGGTTCGATTGACATTGCGGGTGCTGCAAGAAGTATTCTTGCAATCACACGCACACCGAACAAAGAAGCACCTGCGGAAAGATATTTGGTGCAGGTAAAATCCAACCTTGCCCCGACTGGTTCTGCCATTCTGTTTGAGGTGTCAGAGAAAGGTGTGGACTTCATTTCCGAAATGGAAATGACAGCAGAAGAAGCGTTCCAGTCCCTCGCCCCGAAAATTGGCAGACCGAACGACAAGGAAGTCAAGGCGAAAGAATTTCTGATTGAAATGCTGAAAGACGGAGAAATGCTTTCTTCGGATTGTGAAGAAAAACTTGAAGCCGCAGGGTTCAAGAAATCGACCATTAAAAAGGCAAAGAAAAACGCAGGAGTTATCTCCCGAAAGAAAGGTTTTCTGTGGTACTGGTCTTTGCCGATGGGCGATATACCGAGAGAATAAATGCAGGCTGTCTGATGGGAGGACAGTCTGTTTTTATGATGGAGGTATCAAAAGGAGGTCAAGGGGGAACTCCCTTGCCCACGACATCTTTGCAGACGAAGTCTGAAAGTGTCATAGTGGGTTACACACATTCAAAGAATGTTGTGTAATGGCTTCGCCCTGCCGAGAAAGGAGAACGAAATGGCGAAAAGCAACAAGGCGGATATGAGTTGTGCAAGGGTAAAAAAATACACCGCCTCTGATGTGAGCAAGGCAGAAAGGCACAACGAACGCAAGAATGAAACCTATGAAAATATGAATGTGATTGAGGAACGCATACCCTATAATGTGCATTTCAAAAAGCCTTTTGCCCCGACCTATATGGAGCAATTAAAGCAGATGGAAACTGACGGTATGGTGTCGCTTCGAGGGCTGAGGGAAGACGCAACGCTGTTCAATGAGATTGTGATTGATGTGAACACAATGTACTTCGAGCGTAACGGCGGCTACGAATATGCAAAGCAGTTTTACGAAGAAGCATTCCATTTTATCGAGGAAAAATTCGGTGCTGATAATGTCATATCGGCTGTTATGCACGCTGATGAAATCAATGTAGCGGCAACCGAGGAACTTGGAAAAGAGGTTTACCACTATCATCTTCACGCTATGGTTTTGCCTGTGGTGGAGAAAGAAATCCTATGGAGCAAGCGTTGCAAAGATGAAAAACTGCGAGGAACGGTCAAGGAAGTGGTTCATCAAATCAGCCATTCAAAGAAATGGAAATCGGATATTCCGCTGACCGATGAAAAAGGCAATCCGCTTCTCAGGAAAAACGGCAAGCCGATGTTCCGAGCTTCGTACAGCATACTGCAAGATGAATTGTTTAATTATATGACGGAGCGAGGGTTCAAAGGTTTTCAGCGTGGCGAATACGGAAGTACCGCCGAACATCTGACTTCCCTGCAATATCAAATCAAACAGGACAAGGAACGATTAGAGAAGTTGCAGAAGCGTATTCAGCGTGAACAGATAAAATATGAACCTGCCCGTAATGTTTCCAAAACCTATAACGAGATTGACAGTATGGGGCAGAAAACAATCACAGGTAAAATGGCAATCTCCA
>ERZ773242.818-NODE-818-length-34091-cov-5.980080_pt1 | contig 34091 bp, 29 predicted proteins | sample MGYA00511077_ERZ773242 | MGnify/ENA primary metagenome ERZ773242 (study PRJEB29015, sample SAMEA2737754) | human gut metagenome | biome: human gut; feature: human-associated habitat; material: faeces | place: China | collected 2012 ... | reverse complement strand
GCGTAGTGTTTTCGGCGTTGAGCATGGTGCTGGCCATTGCGTTTTTTGTGAAGCTGGCGCTGACGTATTTTGAGTATCGGAAGCACGGACAATTTGAGTGGACGGGCCCGGCCATCCTGTTCGTCTGCCTGATCTTCGTGCTGCTGGCCCCCAATTACATCTGGAATATCGTAGGCATCTGAGGCGGTGAAGGCGAGTGTTTATTTGGGACTTTGTGGCCAATCCGGTGATGGAGTCCATCCTGGACTGGTTTTACAGCCAGATGGTGGGCTTCCTGGGCGCCTTCTTCGCCCAGATGGGAAACATGGGGGTGGAGCTGTTTGACCTCTCCTGGGTGCGGTCAGTGGTGCGCTTCTTCTCCCAACTGGGCTGGGCCCTCTTTGCCGTCAGCGTGGTGGTATCTGCCTTTGAGTGCGGCATTGAGTACGCCTCTGGCCGTGGGAACCTCCAGCAGCCAGCTTTTAATGCCATCAAGGGCTTCTTCGCCGTCAGCCTGTTCACCACTGTGCCCGTTCGGCTGTACGCCCTCTCCGTCTCCCTCCAGGGTACCTTCGCCATGGAAATCACAGGGGCGGGAAAGAGCATCGGGGAGCTGGGCAATGAAATCCTCACAGGCCTTGAGGGGGCTGGCCTGATGGACATCGCGGCTCAGGCCAAGTGGGGTCTGGGCACCAATCCCATCATGCTCCTCTTTACCATGATCCTCATGGCCTATGCGGTAATCAAGGTGTTCTTCTCAAACTTGAAACGGGGCGGCATCCTGCTCATCCAGATCGCGGTGGGCTCCCTGTACATGTTCTCCATCCCCCGGGGCTATACGGACGGCTTCACCCAGTGGTGCAAGCAGGTCATTGGCCTGTGTCTCAGCGCCTTCCTCCAGGCCACCATTCTGGTGGCGGGACTCATGGTGTTCAGCGACAGAGCGCTCTTAGGCTTGGGACTCATGCTGGCTGCGGGGGAGGTGCCCCGCATTGCCGGGGCCTTCGGCCTGGACACCACCACCAGAGCCAATATCATGAGCGCCGTCTACACCGCCCAGGCTGCCGTCAATACCACCCGCACCATTGTCCAGGCGGTAAAATGACCCTTACCCTCGGAAGCTTGTTTGACGGCATCGGCGGCTTTCCGCTGGCTGCGGTGCGAAACGGGATCACACCCGTGTGGGCTTCGGAGATCGAGCCGTTCCCCATCGAAGTCACGAAAACACACTTCCCCGACATGGTTCATGTCGGAGATATTACAAAGCTCAACGGCGCGGACCTGCCGCCCGTGGACATCATCTGCGGGGGCAGCCCGTGTCAGGATCTCTCGATCGCGAGCTGCACCCGTGCCGGTTTGCAAGGCGCAAGATCGGGACTTTTTATGGAGCAGATTCGGCTGACAAAGGAGATGAGAGATGCAGACATACTTCGAGGGCGAACAGGCAAGCTTGTTCGCCCCAGATACTTTTGCTGGGAGAATGTCCCAGGCTGCTTCAGCTCAGGCTCGCCGCACGGGGAGGATTTCCGGATTGTCCTGGAGGAAATTGTTAGACTACATCGCCCCGGATTATCAGTTCCTCGACCTCTCTTCGGACGCTGGAAACCTGTTGGGGCAATACGAGTGGACGATGCGTTCAGCCTTGCATGGCGGGTGCTGGCTGCGGAATTCTGGGGCGTCGCCCAGAGACGCCATAGAATCTTTCTTGTCGCAGATCTTGCAGGCGCATCCGCCGAAAAAGTATTATTTGACTACTGCGGCGTGTCTCGGAATCCTGCGCCGGGCGGAGGAACGTGGCAAGCCATTGCCGAAGGCATTAGACACTGCTTTACGGATACAAGCTGGCTTGACGGACTTGCAGGACGGCAGTGAGGGAAAGACTTCGGATAATAAAGTGGGTGTTTCCGGTATCTTGACCAAAGGAAATGGCGACGCAAGTCTTATGTCGGAACTTAATTACTCGCTTTCCTGCGGGGGTGGTCAGGCGGGTCAGGGGTACCCCTGCGTGCTGACCGCTGCATTTTCTGCCGGGGCTGGGGCATCGGCTGGAACGATCGGTTATGCGGAAGAAGTTAGCCCGACGCTAAAAGGCAGTCCCAGCGGCAACTGTATGCCGTCCGTCATGTGCCTGCATGATCAGGGCGGGCAGCGGATGGATGTGTGCGAGAATATGACCGGCACGCTTCGCGCCAACGAAAAGGGGCATCAGCCCTTAGTGTATGAAAACCACAGCATTGATGCGCGAGTCCGGGAGTCCAGTGAAATAAGTCCAACCGTTACCGCCAGATACGGCACAGGCGGCGGCAACACACCGCTGGTGCAGGAGCCAAACGAAGTCTACTGTATCGTCGGCAACATCATCGATCGCCAGCCGGAAAACGGCGGCAACGGCTGTGGATATCAGGAAAATCTTGCATACACGATTACAACTGTAGACCGCCACGCGGTCTATGCACGGCAGCGTGTGGACGAATTCAAAAATGATGATATTGCCAGCACGCAGAGCGCACGGCAGGCCAAGGATGCTACGGATCTGGTTGCAGAACCGGAATGGCAATATGCGCAGCTCATTCGAAGACTTACTCCATGGGAATGCGAACTTCTTCAAGGGTTCCCGCTGGGGTGGACAGATATCCCGTCCGCGTCGGACTCTGCCAGATACCGTGCTCTCGGCAACAGCATTCCTGTGCCGTGCGTGGAATTCATTATGAAAAGCCTGCAAGCAGTTGCCGCAATGGAGGCTGATGTCATGCAGAGCCAAGTACAAGGAGAGCATCATGCAGAAGAATGAATTTGAAACCATGGTCAAGGAACTGCTACCAGCCGTGACAGAGCAGGCCATGGAGAAGTGGACGCAGTATGCACAGGAGTTGGAACAGGACGGCACAGAAAAGCAAAGCGACCTTTATGATGCCGCCTATGTGGAACTGCGTCTCATCAAGGAGCATCAGGGTGAATCAACCGCAGTGAGCCTGTTCAACTACGGGGAGCAGTTCGTGTTCAATTATTTTGAACTGCGCGGTGCGGCGGCGAAGCTCACCGAGGGTGGGACGCTGGAGCAGATCCGCGACTATACCATTGAGAACGGCTGTGATCCCACCGAAGAAGAATACCGGGAATCCGCACAGGCGCTGCAGGCGTTCCGCAGCCAGCAGGAGCATACATTTTCCGGCGAGATGTGCTTGTAATATGCTTCATTCTGCGCCGCTTCTTTGTTGCTTATTGTGAATAGCTTTGTTCCGGCGCTTACAGTATGCTTGCTTTGCAATCAAGAACAGAAAGGATGAAGCCCAATGGCAGACAAGAAAAACCTCTGCGCGCAAATCGACACAGCGCTCCATATGCGTGTGCGGCAGGAGCAGGAACGATCTGGCAGGACACTCAGCGAATTCGTAGAACAACTTATCACAGATTATTACAAAATGAAAGAAGGAACAAAAATGACAGGCGATATGAGAACAATGGCGATTCAGCTCCCGGAAGAACTCTTCGAGCGGTTGAAGGCGTACCTCAAGAAAAACAATCTCAAGCAGAAGCAGTTCATCATCGGACTGATCGAGGACGCGCTGGAGCAGGATGAAGAAGACACTGCCGAGCAGCCGGAGACAGAAGAATCCGACGAACCGGACATGGATGCCGAAGAAGAATAACGGTGCAGCCGGAAGCCGCGGGGATCGCCTGCGGCTTCCGCTTTTGCATTTGCAGGCGCGCTGTGGTATAGTTGAAATTGCAGATGGGAGATGCGGCGCATGAATGAGAAAGAGCTGATCGGCAAAATCGACAGCTCCATGTACCATCAGATTCAGACGCGCGGATATGCCGCGCCGGTGGATGTGCTCGTCGACACGGGTATTCTGCCGAAGCAGAAATACGAAGACTGGCGGTTCGGGCGTGTACGGGATCTCGAAGCCGTGTGCAACGCCAACCTGAAACGGCTGTCCTTCGTGCTGCACCAGATGCGCGTGTATGCGCAGGCGCATGATTTGAAGCCATCCTTCTGCTACTATAAACGCTGGGGTGTCCGCAAGAAAAACGGGACCGGTCACAAGCCGGTCATTCCGCTGCAATTCAGTAAAAGCGGCAGCCCGGAGATCGAGCGGAGCTATGCGACCCACTTCGTCGATCTGGCGCGGGTGCAGGAACTCAAAGCGGCGCAGCCGCAAACAGAAGAATAACCACCCAGCGCCGCCGCAGAGATTTCTGCGGCGGCGCTTTTTTCGTTCATGGAGGTGAGCGTATTTATATTTACCCTGATAACCTGAACGCCAAAGCCACGCTCTGGCTCTGGCAGCTCCGGGATCTGGCCGTCATCGGCATTGGGCTGCTCATCGCGGTGCTTGCGCTGACGCAGCTTGGGCTGTTTCTGCCTATGGTGCTGGTGGCAGCGTATGCGTTTTTGTCCATCCATCTGGACGGACTCAGCGTGCTGGACTTTCTCTCGTTCGTGGTCAGCTTTTATATCACAGAGCAGCAAATCTTTGAATGGGAGGACCCGACATGAAAAAACAGAAGAAAGACAAGCGTCGGCAGTCCACCCAGCAGCTCATGGGCATTCAGAAAATCACGGACTACTGCATTTCTACCGACGCGGGTGATCTCGTTTTTTACATCATCAAGCCCACGAACATCAGCGTCCTTCCGGCTGGCGCGGTCAGTGCAAAGATCCGTGCGCTGCAGAACACGCTCAGCGCACAGGCAGGCGTCGAGCTGCTGGCAATGAACTCCCGCGAGAGCTTCAATGCCACCTGCCTGTTCTACCACGACCGAATGCAGGAGGAAAAGAATCCTGCAATTCGGAGCCTTCTCGAACAGGATCGCGCGTTTCTAGACGAAAAGCAGGTGCAGATGACGCTGGCGCGGGAATTTTATCTCGCCGTGCGTCTCAAAAATGAAAAACCGGACACGGCATATACGCTCTTATCTACTATCGAGACAAAATTCCGCGACAACGGCTTCACCACGCGCCGCGCCGGGAAAGAAGACCTCAAGCGCCTGCTTGCCATCTATTTTGAACAGAACACCACGACGGAGCGCTTCGAGGACTACGACGGTCAGCGATTCATGGAGGCGACGGGATGAGTATTTTCAGAAGAAAAAAGCAGACCGACGCGGAAACAGAATCTTTGAAATCCTTCCTCGACATGATCGCGCCCAGCATCGTGAAATTTGAAACCGGGTACTACATCTGCGGCAACACGTTCCGCTGCATTTGGGCGCTGCGCGAGTACCCAACATCGACCGACGATCTTGCCATCCTGCGGCATTTGGGCGAAAAGCACGGCGTGACGCTGCACATCTATACACGCATGGTCTCTCCGCTCGAAGAACGCAAGATCGTCCACAATGCCGAGATCCGCAACCGGATGAACCGCGGCAGCGCCCAGGATATGCAGCGGGCGGTGGAAGCAGAGAGCAATTTGCAGGATGTGGCAAACCTCATTGGTTCTCTGCACCGAAACAAAGAACCGCTTCTTCACTGCGCGGTCTATATCGAGATGATCGCGGGAACGATGCAGGCGCTTGAAATTTTGCAGACGAATGTGGAGGTCGAGCTGATGCGCTCGAAGCTGAACGTGGACAAGCTGAAGCTCCGGCAGCAGGCAGGCTTCTGCGCGGTCAGTCCGGTCGGGTACAACGCCTTCGGCACGGAATATGAGCGCGTCCTGCCCGCAAGCTCGGTCGCAAATCTCTTTCCGTTTAACTATTCCGGCAAGACAGACCGCAAGGGCTTTTACATCGGCAAGGACAAATACGGCAGCAATCTGGTCGTGGATTTTGACCAGCGCGACGAGGATAAGACCTCGGCAAACATTCTCATTCTCGGCAACTCCGGTCAGGGCAAGAGCTACCTCATGAAATTATTGCTTCTCAATTTCTTAGAAGCTGGGAAGTCGGTCATCACGCTGGATGTCGAGCATGAGCAGTGGGAGCTGTGTCGGGCGGTGGGCGGCTGCTTTGCGAATGTGGTGGACGGATCGTGCAAGATCAACATTTTAGAGCCGCGCTGCTGGGATACGGAGGCAGACCCGGACGATGCGGAAGCACCTATGGCGTTTCGGCAATCTACCAGACTCGCGCAGCACACCTCGTTCCTCAAGGATGTCTTCCGCACCTACAAGGACTTTACAACTGCGCAGATCGACACAATTGAAATTATGTTAACTAGGCTTTACACCGAATGGGGCATCACGGAGGAAACGGACTTTTCGCAGATGCGGCCGGAGGACTACCCCATTCTCTCAGAATTGTATGATTTCATTGAGATCGAGTATGAAACCTTCGACGAAACGAAGCCGCAGCTCTACACCCGCGAAACGCTCCAGCAGGTGCTGTTGGGGCTGCACTCCATGTGCCGCGGCGCGGACGCGAAGTTCTTTAACGGCCACACGAACCTCACCTCCACACGCTTTCTGGTGTTCGGGGTGAAAGACCTTCTTTCGGTTTCCCAGAACGTGCGCAGCACGATCCTTCTGAATCTGCTGTCGTATATGTCAGACAAGCTGCTGACCGAGGGCAACACCGTCGCGGCGCTGGACGAGCTTTATATCTGGCTGTCCAATCCCGTGGCGGTCGAATACATCCGTAATGCGCTCAAGCGCGTGCGGAAAAAAGAATCCGCTCTGCTCATGGCAAGCCAGAATCTTGAGGACTTTGACCAGCCGGGGGTGCGGGAAATGACAAAGCCGCTCTTTTCCATCCCGCCGCACCAGTTTTTGTTCAACCCCGGTTCGATCGATAAGCATTCGTACATGGAGATGCTCCAGCTGGAGGGCAGCGAGTTTGACCTCATCCGCTTCGCGCAGAAAGGACTCTGCCTCTACAAATGCGGCAATGAGCGGTATCTGCTGGAGGTCCATGCGCCGGAGTATAAGGAAGCGCTGTTCGGAAAGGCGGGCGGCAGATGATGGACGATGAAAGGATGGACATATGAAGCAAATTGAATTTGAACGCTGGGAACCGGATGCGGAGAATCCGCGCAAGCTGAACTATGCCGGTCAACGCGCGGCAGAAGATGTTTTTCACGAACTGGAAGCGCAGTTGGACAGCGTCGGCTATCTGCCGGACGAGTATCTTCTTCTGGACAGGCGTTGGCAAAACGGACGCGAGATGCCCAGAGACGCTGGCTTTTTCTGTCGGACAGACTACGGCGGAAGCGAAGGCATCTATCTGGATATGTTTCTGGAATGGTACGAGGACAGTCAGCGCAGGACAGAGCATTTCATGACTGGCAAAACGCTGGGCGAAAGCGGCGCGGATATGGATCGGATGTCCCTCATTTCCTCTGCGATCACGAAAGCGTTCCGCGGCGACAACAGTGTCCACGCGCGGTACATGGTGGTTGGAGGGCAGTCAGAGCCGGCAGAAACGATGTCCCTGAACCTGTCTCCGGACGAACAGCGACTGGTCACACAGGCGTTGGCGGAGCAGCGTATCCGGCTGGGATCGCAGGCAGAGGGCGAAGAAAAGCTCCTGCGCCGTATGACCGGAAGCGTCACGGAGTACATGGACGCGGCTGGTCTGGCAGACCGGTTGACCGAAAGTGACCGGGCTTTGCTGGCACAGCACGACGGAGCGCCGGAAGCCGCGCCGGTCATGGGCGGGATGCAGCTATGAGCATGAGCGCGATAGCCGTGCGTGTTGCCGCCGCACTGCTGACCAGCGAAAAGGGGCGCAAGGGCGTCGGCTTTCTGCTGGTCGCTATTTTCGCGCCGGTCATCCTGATCGCAGCCATCCTCTGCTCAAACACGGCAGGTGGGGCCGACCACAACAATCTGGCAGTCGAAGCGTCGTTCTATGGAGTCAACTTTACGGATTCCGTGCCTGCTGAGTTTCAAACGCACATCACGGATATGCAGACGGCTTTTTCTCTTCTGGATTCGGCGGTAGCGGAAGCCAACGCGAATATGACCGACGGCAATCGTCTTGACCCGATACAGGTCAAGGCGATTTTTTATGCCCTCTGTTTTGGCGAGAATGCGCCAAGTCAGCGCGCGGCAGACCGTTTTGTGGACTGCTTTTTCATCACAGAGCAGAGAACGCGAACCGTACTCGTTGAACTGGAAGACGGCAGCACGGTCGAGACTGAGGAAGTCTACACAGCGACCGTGCCGCTCTCGCTGGCGGCAGCGTATGAAAACCTCGCGGTGAAGCTCGGAAAAACTATCACTGACGAGGACAAGGAAAACGCCGCGCACATCTACACGATGATCGCGGGCAATGCCAACGGCAGCGACGGGACCGGCGCGTCAGGCGGCACAATTCAGATCGACTACGGCTACGGCAACGGCAGCACCGAACTGGATACGTCCGGCTTCACGAACCCGGTCGGCAAGAACGCCGGCGATCTGGTGCAGTACGCCATTCATGCTTATGAAGAACACTGGGGCTATGTGTGGGGAACGTTCGGCCTTGTGCTGACCGAAAGTCTCTTCGAAGCAAAACTCGCGCAGTATCCGGATGCGCTGGCAGGTAACGCGGATTTTATCCGCCAGACGTGGGTCGGCGGCAGAACGACGGACTGCGTCGGGCTGATCAAAGGCTACGGCTGGTTGGACGCGGAGACGGAAGAAATCGTCTACAACACGAACGGGATGCCGGATATCTCAGCAAACGAGATGTACCATTCCGCGACCGTCTCCGGCCCCATCGATACCATCCCCGAAACCCCCGGTCTGGCAGTCTGGCACGAGGGGCATATCGGCGTGTATATCGGAAACGGCGAAGTGGTCGAAGCAATGGGCACGCGCTACGGCGTCGTGAAAACAAAGCTGGAAGGTGCGCGCTGGACGCACTGGCTGAAAATCCCGTATATCAGCTATGACTAGGGCTGCTTCGGTTTCTCCTCTTCCAGCTGCGCCTTATATTTTCTGCCCACGCGCTTCGTCGCATCCGTGACGCTCCCGCGCGAGATGGCGGTCACGCCAAATTTGCTGCGCAGTTGGTCGACGGTCTGGTCAAGTTTCCGAGCGCGATCTTTTTGATCATCTTGGAACATGGAGAGCTGCACCGTCTCGTTGTCGGAAACGTCGCCCAACGTCACGCCGAGCAGACGCAGCGGCGTATAGCCGTCCCACAGCTCCGCAAACAGCGTTTTGGAGAGCACAAAGACCTCGGCGGTCACGTCGGTCGGCTCCGGGAGCTTTCTCTGGTGGGATTTGTTGCGGAAATCGTTTCCGCGGATGGTCACGGTTACGCAGGAGCAGCGCCGGCCATCCGCGCGCATCCGGGAAGCAACACTGTCGCAGAGCGCCAGCAGGATTTTGTTTGCCTGCGCGGTGTCGGTCACGTCCTCTTCCAGTGTCACAGAGTTGCCGTAGCCCTTGACAGCTTCCGGCTCTGCCAGCACGGGCGAAGAATCAATTCCGTTTGCGTAATCGTGGATGAGCGCTGCCATCCTGACACCGACAAGTTTTTGCAGACGAAGAAGGTCTGTCTGCGCCAGATCGCCGATCGTGTGGATTTGAGAAGCGGTCAGCTTGCTCGCCGTCGCGCGGCCGACCGAGTACAGCTCGCCCACCGACAACGGCCAGAGCTTCTGCGGAATTTCGTCTGCAAACAGCGTGTGAACCTTATTTGGCTTTTCAAAATCACTTGCCATCTTCGCCAGCAGTTTATTGGGCGCGATGCCGACGTTGACTGTGAAGCCAAGCTCGGAGAAAATCGTGTCCTTGATCGTGTGCGCAATGGCGATAGGGTCCGGATACAGAAGACCGGTGCCCGTCATATCGAGAAAGCACTCATCAATGGACACCTGCTCCACGACCGGCGCGAAGCGGCGGCAGATGGCGATAAACGCTTTGGAGTTTCTGGTGTAAAGAGCAAAGTCCGGCTTTGCCAGAACGAGCTGCGGGCATTTACGCAGCGCCATCGCGACAGGTTCTCCGGTCGTGACACCGAACTTTTTTGCGGGGATGGATTTGGCAAGGATCACGCCGGTGCGCTTGTCGCGGTCTCCGCCGATGGCAGAAGGAATGAGACGAAGGTCGGGCTCACCGTCCGCCACGCGCCGCGCGGCTTCCCAGGATAGAAACGCGCTGTTGACGTCCACATGAAAAATAAGCCGCTGCACAAAATCACCTCCGGTAAGCCCAGTATAGCACACCCGGAGAGAATCACAAACAGAAAAGGAGAGGAAAACTTGAACGTCTTGATGGTGGAGCCGGGAAAAGCTCCGTATGAAACGCAGATCGGGGATGATCTGCAAAGTATGCAGGCTCTCGTCGGCGGATATATCCAAGCCGTGTATCCCTACGAGGAACCGGTAGCACTGATCTGCAACGAGGACGGCAAGCTGGATGGTCTGCCGCTCAACCGCGCACTGCGCGATGCAGATGGTGATATCTATGACATCGTCGCGGGAAATTTCTTTATCGTCGGACTCGGCCAAAATGATTTCACCGACCTGCCGCACGACCTCGCGGAACAGTTTGCAGAACAATTCCGGCAGCCGGAAATGTTCGTGCGCGAGGGTGACAAAATTGTTGCCGCGCCGATGCCGGACGAGCAGGTGCAGGGCGGGATGTCATACTGACAGCGCAATTGAAAACTGCCCAACAGCATGGTAAGATAGGGACAGAGGTGAGCGCATGGAAAACCGTCAATTTGAAGCTATGCTTGCCGTCGCACAGGAGCGGCTGGCCCAGCACATACCGGAAGATATTGCGGGAAAGGCTGGCGCGCAGTATGCAGACGGTTCGTTTTCATTGAAAACACTTGGGCAGACCGTGACTGTCCGGCTGTCGGACTGCACGATTCAGCCGCCGCTTTCCAAGTGGCATGCGCTGACATTGCTGCACTATCTGGACCTGGCAGACGGTGCGCCGCTGACCGGTCGGACGATCACATTTTCTCAATACAAGGACGGTCTGGTGCGCGGCGGCGGTCTTGACCGTAACGCGGAGCTGATCGTCCGGCGTGACCTCGGCATCCTGCCGCCGGAGGAACTGGAACGGCGGTGCAGATCACTCGGCGCAGAGATTCTGCCATCCAACGCAGACTTCTGTGCGCGGTTCGATTTCGCGCCGCGCTATCCCATATGGCTGAAGGTCTGGTTCGCCGACGAGGAATTTCCAGCGTCCGGACGGCTGCTGTTGGATGAAAGTGCGCCGCATTACCTGACGATCGAGGACGCGGTCACGGTCGGATCGCTCATTCTCGACCAGCTCACCGGCGCACAGCATTGGGCCGTATAAAACAAATACGCACAGCAGGCACATGGTAAAAACCGTGTGCCTGCTTTTTGTAGAATGGAGAAGTTTATGAAACAGGCAAATATTCAAATCACGTTCGAGGAAGAAAAGCTCCGCGCCCTTCGGCGCTACATCGCCAAGCGCGATTCGACGCTGGAAGCGGAGCTGCAAAAGGCAGCCCAGCGACTCTACGAAAAGGTCGTGCCTGCCGCTGTGCAGGAATACATCAGCGACTGCGAGAAGGATGAACCTGTGCGCAAGCCGCAAAAGAAATCGGAGGCGCAGGTATGAGCACGGCGGGCTTTCACATCACGGAGGACTGCGCGGAAGTCTATCTGCAAAACGAATCCGGCATGGAGTTTTTGCAGCTTGCCAGACGGCTCCATGATTATCTCCAGCAGGAACAGCGCTTGCCTGCGCGGAGCTTCTTGGAAGCGATGGACGGCTGCAAGGAGATCAGTCACGAGGCGTTCAATGAGCTGGTCAAGCGCCGCATGGAGAACACCGGCGAGGTCAGCGGAGTGTTTGAGCTGGACTTTGACGCGCGGACGCTTTCTGCGCTCAACATCATGGACGGTTGGAAGGTCTACGCAATGCAAGACGTAGCAAACGTAGCAGAGCAGGCATTTCAGGAGGCTGAGATTTCTGAGGATGACCGCTGGCGCATCTTCCTCGACCGGCTGGATGGACAGGAGCTGACCACGCCAAGCAGACTCACTGTACAGAATTTTTATTTCGAGGATAGCATAGAGGCGATGGATGACCGAATACTGAATTTTTACGTCGTTCCGTGTTTCAACGTCGACGAAGTGTTCGGTACGTTCGTAGAAACCGATGAAAACGACCATGCGCTGAATATCTATGTCAATTACGACATGCAGCACCAGCAGGTCTGCGGCACGCTGGAGATCACGCTCTATGGCAGCGGGATCGAGGATCAGTCTCTTACCTATCACCTGAACGCGGCAGAGAAAGAAGTGCTGCGTGAAAAGATGGAAGCCTACTGTATGCAGCGGGAGCATATGCCGTTAAATCAGCTCTGTCAGGAGATTTTGCAGGAGCAGGATGCGCCTACGCAGGAGATGCAGCTGTGACCGGCAGCGTGTTCCGCGCCGTCGCGCCCGTGTCGGCGGTTTGTGCGGCTTTCGCGGCACAGTCGAGCGTGTACCCGCCAAGTACCAGAAAACCGGACGTTGCGCCGCCGTGCAGGAGCGCTGCAAAAAACGAAAAAGGAGATAAAATGTCTACGGAATTTTATTGTGAAGAATTTCCGACAGAGCAAAACGGAAAACCGGTGCAGACGCTCAAAGACCTGCTGGAAGCTTGCCCGGAAGATAGCTTTCATTTCATGACGCCAGTCGGATATGTTGACCTGACTGCCCAGGATGCAGAGCAGCTCCGGCAGGGCGCGGCGATGCCTGCGCATGCCGGAGAAAGCGGGTGGGAGATACCCATTCCAGCAGAAAAACTGCTGCAGCAGGAGCTGGTGTCCGCGAGAAAGGCTGAGAATGGTCAATGGTACGCGATTACCACCGATCCGCAGCCGAAAATGTCGGAATCGGAGCAGATGCAGGAGATGCAGCTGTGACCGCCAGCCCTTTCCGCGCCGTCGCGCCCGTGTCGGCGATTTGTGCGGCTTTCCGGACACAGCCGAGCGCGTACCCGCCGGAAGCCACAAAACCGGACGTTGCGCCGGTGTGCGGGAGCTTTACGGGAACGGCAGGCACAGAAAGAAACCGCCTGCGGGCGGTTTTCGGCGGAGGAAGAAGCCGCAAGCGGCGAGGCAGGAGAAAGCCAAGGTGTCGTGCGCGCACCTTGGCAGACACATCTGCCCGCAGTGCGGGCAGTTTGGGACTTTCGGACAGGGGTTGTTGAGAGGGCAAAAACAGCCCTGTTGGGGTCGGAAGCGCAGATAGTCCCGCTGTTTCAAGGAAAACAGCGGGGTTGCGCACAAAATTGGAGGAAAATTGGCATGGCAAACAAGAAAATCAAATTCCCGCTCTGGCTCATGCCGGACACCAAAGCGACGGTCGAATGTCTCTACCGGCAGGACGGATGTAACAGCCAGAGCGAGTTCATCGAAAAAGCGATTCTGTTCTACTGTGGCTATCTGCAAAGCGAGTATGCCGGAGACTTCCTGCCGAAGATCCTCGGTGAAACGCTGGAGGCAATCCTCAGTATGTTCGGGGACCGCATCGGCAAGCTGCTGCTCAAGCAGGCGGTCGAGCAGAACGTCTGCAACCATATTCTCGCGTCGGACACGGATATCGACGCGCAGACGTACCAGCAGATGCGCGGGAAAAGCTATCAGGAGGTGCTGCGGACGAACGGTCAGATCTCGTTCCCAGAGGTGCTTCGGCAGCAGCGCCGGTGGTAACGGATGGCACGGCTGATCCAAAAAACCGGCTTCATCAGCCGCAAAAGCGCGGGCGGCTACATGAAGTATATCGCCACGCGCGAGGGCGTCGAGGTGCTGACCGGCAAGGGCCCCGCGACGGAAAAGCAGACAGAGATGGTCGCAAAACTGCTCAAGGACTTCCCGGATATGCGGGATTCCTTCGAGTATGAAGACTACAAGCAAGCGCCGACGCTGCGCACTGCGTCGGCGCTCATTTCTGCGGCTTTGGACAGTCATATGCAGAATCTTCAATCTGAAAACGGCTATCTGCGTTACATTGCAACTCGCCCCGGTGCAGAAAAGCATGGCGCACACGGTCTGTTCGGTCGGAAGGAAAATGCGGACTTGAACACAGCAATGCACGACCTTACTTTGCACGACGGCAACGTCTGGACGATCATCTATTCCCTGCACCGTGAGGACGCGGAACGATTGGGATATAATAATGCCGCCGCATGGCAAAAGCTGCTTGTGCGCCAGCAGAGCAAGTTCGCGGAAGCCTTTCATGTCCCGGTATCGGCACTGCATTGGTATGCGGCCTATCACGATGCGGATACGCATCCGCACATTCACATGATGGTCTGGACAGATCAGGAGACGGTTTTGAAACGGGATGCCGTTGTAAAGTTGCGCTCAGCGATGACAAACAGCATCTTTCAAGCGGAACTTGAAAATCTGTACATACGAAAAGACGCTGCGTATAAGGACGTGACCGAAGCGGCGCGAGAGGTCATGCACGGACTCGTTGACCGGCTAGAATCTATTGAAAATCCGCCAGAATCGATTCAGCAAAAAATGCTGGAGCTTGCGCTGGAGCTGCGCATGGTCAGCGGCAAAAAGCAGTACGCCTATCTCAAAAAAACGCTCAAGGACAAGGTCGATGAAATCGTGGACGAACTTGAAAAGCTGCCGGAGGTGGCAGCGTATTATTCTGTCTGGAATGGTGTGCGTGATACGCTGGAGGGCTACTACAAAAACCGCCCCCGGCAGCACAATCCGCTCTCGCAGCAGAAAGAATTTCGTGCGATCAAGAACGCGATCATTCAGGAAGCGGAGCGTTTGCGGCAGCAGATGGAGCAAACGCAGGCAGCGACGGAACAGGACTCTTCGCAGGATGAAGAACCGTCTTCGGAAGAAACTTCTACAGCCGCTTCTACAAACCCGACGCTTGCAAGCGAGAGTGCTTCGTCCGCAACTTCTTATTCTGCGCGACTTCCATCCGAGTATCTTCTGAATTCAACCGTCCGCCTGTTTCACCAGATGGGACAAATCTTCCGCGACAACGCCGCGCCGCCCAGCAATCCAATGGGCATCCGCATCGATTCCAAGCGCCGTAAAAAGCTGATGCAGAAACGGCTGGCGATGGGGCATAAGCAGGATGACCATGAACAAAATTACGGTCAGACATTACAATAACAGGAGGTGCATTTTGGCACAGTACATAGAATTTACCCCAGAACAAAAAGAACGCGCCGCGACCGTCGACCTCGAAGAATTTCTCCTCCGGCAAGGTGAAAAACTCATCAAGTCCGGACGGGAAAAACGGCTTGCCAGCGACCACAGCGTCACGGTGCGCGGCTGCGAGTGGTTCGACCATGCGTCAAACGAGGGCGGTCGAGCCGTCAGCTTTATACAAAAATATTACGGGAAGAGTTACGTCGAAGCGATGTCCATGCTGCTGGGCGAGAGCATGGAGCCGGTTTATCCGCAGGCAAAAAAGCAGGAAGTGATCCAGCAGAAGCCCTTCGCGCCGCCTGTTCCGAACGCGAATATGCACCGCGTGTTTGCGTATTTACTCAAAACGCGCGGGCTGGATGCCGACGTAGTTTCGTATTTCGCCCGCAGAAAATTGCTCTACGAGGACGCGGCGCATCACAACGCTGTGTTCATCGGCACGGACGAAGGTGGATGCCCGCGCCACGCGCATCTGCGCAGCACGAACAGCTTCGGCAAAGCCTTTCGCCTGAATGTCGAATCCAGCGACCCGCGCTACAGTTTTCATCATGCCGGAACCGATGGAAGCCTTTATGTGTTTGAAGCGCCCATTGATATGCTGTCGTATATCTCTATGAATCCACATCAGTGGCAGGAGCACAGCTATGTCGCTTGCTGCGGCACGTCCCCAATTCCGGTGATGCAAATGCTGAAACCGAATACGCAGATCGTCTATCTCAGCCTTGATAACGACGATGCCGGACACAAAGCCAGTGAACGAATGGCAGAGCTTTTGCATGAACGCGGCATCATGACGGAGCGGCTTGTGCCGGAGCTGAAGGACTGGAACGACGATCTTCTCCATACCCAGAAGGAGGAATTAGCTCCATGCCTGAGTCTATGACCCCCTTGGTTGCTGTTGGCGTAATAGGCGCGTTGTTCATTCTTCTGCTTTCACTTCTTACGAACAATTACTCGCTGAACAATATCAAATCCAAAACCGTTGGCGACGGTCAGTATGGCACAGCACGCTGGGCGACGGATCAGGAGATCCGAAAAGCCTACGTCACGGTTCCCTTTGATGTTGCATCATGGCGCGCCGGGAAGAGACGCCCGACCGTGCAGGGGCTGGTCCTCGGCAGCGTGCAGCACGGCAAACGGCTGGATGCTCTGGTGGACTGCGACGATGTGCATTGCCTCATGATCGGCGCATCCGGTGTCGGCAAGACCGCATTTTTTCTGTATCCCAACATCGAATTCGCCTGCGCTTGCGGCATGAGTTTCCTGATTTTGGATACCAAGGGCGACCTCGCACGCAACTGCGGAAGAATCGCGCAGAAGTACTACGGCTATCGCGTATCAGTGGTCGATCTGCGCAATCCGATCCGCTCGGATGGAAACAATCTGATGACGCTGGTCAACCGCTATATGGACGTGGCGCGTGAGCATCCGGACAACCTTGCAGCGCGGGCGAATGCAGAAAAATATGCGAAGATCCTCGCCAAAACTATCGTCAATCCGGGCGGCGACGAGCAGGATCGTGGACAAAACTCGTACTTCTATGACGCAGCAGAGGGCGTGCTGGCAACCGTGATCATGACACTGTCGGAGTTCATTCCGCCGGACAGTGCGGGGCATGACAAGCGGCACATCATGTCCGTGTTCAAACTGGTAAAGGAGTTGATGGCCCCCATGGGCAAGAAAAATGGATTTCAGGTTCTGATAGACAGCCTGCCGGATACGCATAAGGCAGGCTGGATGGCGACCGCAGCAACCAGTTCCTCCGAACAGGGCATGGCCTCCGTCATGTCCACGGTGCTTTCCCGCCTGAATTCATTCATTGATTCTGAGCAGGAGCAGGTGCTCTGCTATGACAGTCCAATCGATGCGGAGCACTTTGCGTCCGAGAAGTGTGCAATTTTTCTAATCATCCCGGAAGAAGACCCGACGAAACACTTCATGGCGGGCCTCATGATCCAGAACCTGTCGCGAGAGCTGTTCTCCATTGCGGACGCGAACGAAGGAAAGCTGAAAAAGCGCGTGGTATTTTACTGCGACGAATTCGGTACGATGCCGCCCTTTGACGTTCTGCCGCTCTTTTCCGCAGGCCGAAGCCGCAAGCTGACGCTCGTGCCGATCATTCAAAGCCTTGCGCAGTTAGAGAAGAATTACGGCAAGGAGGGCGCGGAGATCATAGCCGATAACTGTCAGGACACGATCTTCGGCGGCTTCGCACCCAACAGCCAGACGGCGGAAACGCTGTCCAAAGCCCTCGGCAGCCGAACGGTTCTGACCGGTTCTGTCAGCAAAGGGAAAGACAATACAAGCCAGAGCTTGCAGATGGCGGAGCGTGCGCTTTTGTCGCCGGATGAGCTGAAAAGTCTCCCGAAGGGAGAATTTGTTGTCATGAAAACCGGCACGCACCCGATGCGTACCAAGCTGCAATTATATTTCAAATGGGGCATTTCATTTGAAGAACCATATCAGGTGCCGGAACGCGCACAGCGCGAGGTCTACTACGCAGGAAAGGAGGAATTGCTGATGAATATTAAAAAGAGTTTATATGCTCAACGCCGACCGCCCGCAACGCTGAAAGCAGATGACTATATGAGCAGCTACGGTGAGAAATGAGCTTCTTCGGCCCTATCTATGCCGATCCAGACCTGCCGCACCGGGCGCGGACAGTCTATATGTACCTGCGTGACCGTGCAGGCGGCGGAAGCTGCTGGCCGGGTGTGAAAACCATTGCCCGCGACCTGCATCTCTCGCCGCGCACAGTGCAAAGGGCGTTGAACGATCTGGAACGTGCCGGATACATCCAGCGCCAGCGCCGGCACCGCGAAAACGGAAGCTGCACGTCAAATTTATACATTATAAATGAGGTCAAATAGCAAACGCGGACGCTCCCCGCCAAGGGGAACGTCCGCGTGTTTGCTGTCACCAGCGCCGCGACACCACGGCGCAGCTTGAAATGCCAACTCTAGCTGAGAACCAATACAGAAAAAAGAAGTCCTAAAATAAGGGAGAGCCATCCCGCAAAAAACAGGATGGCTCCTAGAGTTATTTGAGAGTAATGCTCTGCCGGGACGCTGTGTCAAACATGCGAACCAGAATTGCAGAAACCTCGCTGCGCTTGATGCTGCTTACCGGATGGAACGTGCCCTTCGCGTCGGAACCCGTCAGGATACCCGCGCGGTAGAACTCGTAGATATCGGATGCAAACGCATCGCTGGTCTTCACATCGGGGATCGCATCGTCTGCAACCTGATTGATCGCTTTGTAGGTGTTTTCTGCGCCGTGGAAGATGTGGACAAACTCTGCTCTGGTGATCGCAGCGTTCATCTGCGCCGCAGTATAGCTTGCATAATCCTTTTCGATAATGCCGTTTGCGACTGCGTAAGAAACGTAGCTGTCATACCAGTTGACACGGCCGTTTTTCAGGTTGACCTCACCCTCATGCTCCATTTGATAGAGCGCGGCGGCGAGCTTGATCGCTTGCGCGACAGTCAGTGTGCCGTCGGGTTGGAACTGCGTCTTTGTAACGCCGTCGATCAGACCGATTTCCCACGCTTTCTGCACGCTCTCACGATACCATGCCGTCTGCGGAACATCGGTGAACGGAAGCTCTTTTTTCTCAGCTTCCGGCTTCTTGTTTACGCCGGCGTTCGGGCTGACCGGCTTGACAGTTCCGCCGGAGGGCTTCGAAGGCTTGTCCAGCTTCGGAATCGTTACATCTGTAATTGTTTCCGTTCCATCTGCATCTTTGAATTTGCTGCCGCACTTGCTGCAAACCCAGTATTCGATGTTGCCGTTGGATTCTGTTGTCGGCTCTACACGGTCGATATGAACGGGCGAATGCCCTTCTGCCGGAATCGTGACGGAATCCAGAACATTCTGGCAGTTTTCATCCGAGAAGTTCTGACCGCAGTCTTCGCAATGCCAGTAATCCTTATTCCCAAGCTGCGTGCAGGTTGCGTCCTTGGCTTCCACATGCGTTTTGTTTGCGTGCGGGCAATCCGGAGAGAACGCCTTGCCGTCATCCGCGACAGTTCGGAACTGCCAGCGCTGTGCCAGGGCATCGTTCGTTTCAGAGAGTATAAGGGAATGGCTGCCGTCTGCAGCGGTCAGGTACATTCCGGTTTCGCAGTTGCAGAGGATAACGGTTCCGTCCTCCTTGAGCGTAGCCGTCCAGTTCTGTGCGGCCTCGCTCTCATTCAGCGTCGTCTGCACAAGCGCACCATTCTTCACGGAAAGCACAAGCCCTGTTTGATAGTTCTTCAGGTAATAGCTTCCGTTGCTGCACCGAACCGGCGTCCAGATCTGGTTCATGGAATTACCCTTGAAGGTCCAGGTGATCGCGTTGGCACCGACAGACATGGAATCAGCCTCAATGCCGATGACCTCGTCCTTTGCGCTGTTCACCAGATTGTACGAACGGAGCAAGACTTCATCTTCCTTAAATGCATCTTCCACATTCAAAGACTTGACGTAGATGTAGTTGTCCTGTTTATCAAACCCTTTACTGCCGCAAATCAGGAATTCTCCGGTCCGCAGCTGCAGGAAGCAGCGGTTATATCCGCCGATCGCGCCGGTTTCGTATTTAATCCATGCGCCGGTGCAGTCTCGCTTCGTGTTGATGAACACCTCGGACAGCGTACCGTCGCCGACAACGATGCGTCCGTCCTGCAGAGCGAGCACATACGGAGAACCGCCGCCTGCGCCCCACTCAAGACCATAGGTGTTGACCGGTTCCCAATTCAGAAGATCATCCGAAATTTTATACCGAGTGGGGATCTCAGAAACGAGAATCCACTTTCCGTTGGTCAGCTGCGCCAGGATCGGCATGCCGGGACGGCCATTGCCGTTATAGTCCAAAATGTCGACCGGATCGGTCCAGCCGCCACCGGTTCCCATGTTCAGACTATATACCAGCTTCTGTTTCCCATTGGGGATGCGCTCATCGGAATAATAGCAGATCAGTCTTCCTTCATTGAAGACAAAGAACGGCTCCCATACGGGGTCATATCCCATGATATTTCTGCCGCCGGCTGCAATCGTGCTGTGGAACCTCCATGTCACACCACCGTCAACGCTGTAATAGAGATCAAGAGATGTCTTCCAAAGACCGCCGTCGCCAGCGTCGGATACTTTTTTCGCGTTCTTTTCAATCGTGACTGCATCGCCCGCGCAGAGAAGCGTACCGGCCTCCAAGCCACCCCATGCTTCCGGAAGAACGAACAGCTGCGGGCAGTTATGCATGCTCCACGGATGGCAGATTGCGCCTTCCGTATCGGCAGAAACCTGCGTCGCACTTGCAGGAATGCCATTGTTATAGGTAACAATGTAGTATTCGTCCGGGTGAACGGTATCATCGTTCACAATTTCGCTGATCTTTTCCCAGGTCTTGCCCTTGTCCATGCTGCGGTAGATCGGGAAGGTAAACTCGCCATCTGCTGTATAGGACGTAAGCGCACTCTCAAAGGTACACCACAGCGTTGTTCCGTCCAGCGACTCGACAATTCGGGGAGACAGGCACTGATTTCGCCCAGTGTGGTTATTTGTGGGAACGCTGACGTAGTAATCTTCCAGCGTCGTTTTTGCCGTAATGACCAGATCCTTGTCAACCGCTACGGTCGCAGTCGCGCCGGACGAGGTTTCCGTGAACGAGATGCTTTTGCCGTTTACCAGCGTATGCTGATCGTTTTCCGGATAAACCACGATCTCATTGATCGATTCGCAGTGCTCCTTCTTTGTTACTGTAATCGTGACAGAGTGTCCAGCAGCAGCACGCGTACTGCTGAGTTCGATTTCAACACCATCAGCCGGGACTAACGTGAGGGAGTAATAGTCCGAAGTATCGGGTGCAGCCTTTTCTGCAACAGAAACTTCCGGTTTCCAGAGCTGTGTATCCACATCTGCTTTCGCAGATACGCCAAGATATGAATAATCCATAGCGGTGGATGCAGATGCTCTGGGCGTCGTGAGGTACAGCCCGGAAGCGTGGTTCCAGATGTAATACCAGCCGCCTCCTCCTGCTTCAAAAGACCAGAGCTGCTTTGAATCGTCAGGATTGACTGTGCGCAGCTCCACACGGGAAGTACCGGAAGAAACCGCCTTGCCCTGCGCAGTATTGATCAGCAGATATGTGCCGGTCTCTACTTCGCGGAATTCATAATACTGATTCGGCTCCGCGTGGTCGCCCAAGCCGGTCCACGTCATAACGGCAGTACCGTCAAACGCCATATAGGTTGCGTGGTCCTGAAAGTCAATTTTGCTCTGCACGCTGCCAACAGTTTCTGCAAAGTTTTCGGGGAAATCCAGAATGGTGCAGGTAATGCCGCTGTCGTTGACACCGCGCGGGATCATGATATTGCCGTTGCTCAGCTCAACAATCTGGCGGTTGTAGGCGGAGCCGAGACCAGTTGCGTACTCGATCCAGAATGCGCCCGGATCTGAGGGATCTTTTGCACTGTTGACATAGAGACTGCTCAGTGCGGTATTGTTGTAGAGGATAGTTCCGGATTTGGTCGTGATCACATAGGGTGCGCCATTTCCATTGATACGAACAGCATCGTCCCAGTTCAAGTGCTGATGATCTTTTGTATTTTTCTCTGCACCGCCCTTCGCGTACCAGACAGTCGGATCGTTGACCGCGGACAGCACATAGCCAGAGCTGGAGCCGCCGTCTCGTTCATAAACCATCATGAACTGGCCGTTTTCCAGCTGCGCCAGAATCGGCATACCCGGGCGCCTGCTGTTGCTCTGCACGACGACAAACGGACCTTCCCACTTGCTGCCGTCATAAACGGCATAGGAAAGATTCTGATCGTTCGTGTTGTCAAAGCCCTCGTCGGAATAGAAGCAGTAGAGCTGATGATCCCAGACAAAAAAGAACGGCTCCCACGCCGTATTGCTGTTTAATTTGCAAGCGCCGGTAAACGGACCTGCGATGCTGCTGTGGTGCGTCCACGTTCTGCCGACATCAGTGGAGACGCACAGATCCAGATAGGTTGTGTTGCTCTGGCTAACATCCGCAGCGCATTTGCTTGTACCGGCTTCGATGGAGTTACCGGCGCAGAGAATCGTACCTTTCACCAGATCACCAATCGTTTCGGGCATTTCAAAAAGCTCCGGGCAATTGCGCATGCCCGTAACGCCGTTGGTGGAATTCTGATTCTGAACATAGCCGACCGGCAGATAGTTGCCGCCGCGTGCCGGTTTTCCCGTGTCGCCAGCGCCCCATGTCGCGCCGCCGTCGATGCTTTCATAAATCGGGAAACTGGAGAGATTCGCATTGAAATTCTCGCCGTTTTTCCACTTCTCGGCAACAAGCGCTGCGTCGGACTTCGGCAGACGGTTGCACTCAAAGGTTGCCAGAAGCCGTCCATTGTTTGCGGGGGTGCTCTGATGCTTCAGCTCCAGAATGCGAGGGGAAAGCGAGGAATTCAAGGTGCCTGCGACGGTTCCAAATTCCGGGTCGACTGTTTCGCTGCCCTGAATGTCCGGATCGTCATAAGCGGAATAGATCGTATAGACCACGCCGGTGGATGCATCAGGAAGTGTGGACGGCTCGCCGGGAACGTCCGGCGTATCGGGTGCGCTTACGGTCTGAAGTGCGAGATCCGTTTTCCAGAGCTGTCCCTGCGCGTCGCTCTTTTCAGAGAGCGTAAGATACTTAAAGTCCATCGCCGTGCTTGCCTCAGAACGCGGCGAGGTCAGATAGAGTCCATTCGCTGCACTCCGGATGCGGTAAAAACCACTTTCTGCATTTTCAAAGTACCACTGCTGCGCAGCGTTCGCTGCGTCTGCGGGTTCGGACTGAACAGGCTTGGTTTCATCATCCGTTACGGAAACCGCCTTGTCGTCCTTGATGCGAAGCAGCTGATATGCGCCATTGGAAAGATAGTTGAAAGCATAAAACTGGTTGGATTCTGCGTGGGAACCATTACCGGTCCAGGTCAGATAGACACCGTCGCCGTCAAGCGCAAGATAGGTCGCGCTGCCGGATTCCGACGAAATACCGTTCTGAAGCGACGCTGTCAGCCCATCGCCAAGATACCAGAGCTGCCGGTCCGCCGCACCCTCCGCTTTTTCGCTGAGCTGAAGATACTGGTCCATTGCATCGGTGTTTTTTGTTCTGGGCGTTGTGATGTAAGTCTGTGTGAAGCTGTTTCTGATGTAAACATAGCCGTCTGCGCCTGCTTCAAAACTCCAAAGCTGCTTGCCATCGCCATGATCGATTGCCGCAAGGTTCAGGTTGCCGCTGTCGGTCGCAGTAACCGCCTGATTGGCAGACAGGTTTACCATGCTGTACAGGCCGTTGGATACAAGCTCAAACGCAAAGTACTGATTGTCCTCTGCGTGCGTATTCATTCCCGTCCATGTAAAAAACGGACTGCCATTACGCGCCATATACACGGCTTTTCCGTCAGGAGACGGAATTTTGCTTTGCAGATAGCCGACAGACGGTACGGAAACCTCTGCTGTCGAGCTTTCTGCAAATACTGCGGTCGGCAACAGGCTGACAAGAAGCAAAACTGCCAGCAGTGTTGACAACGCTCGTTTCCATTTCATACGTTTTCTCCTCACTTTGCTCTCAGATTTCAACTTGACGCGCTGTAATGCTCTGCGTGATTGCAGAAGCTGACTGTTTTGGACTTACAATTTTGAGGAATTACAATCAGATTTCTGACCAAATACTGCAAAAACTATACAAAGCGCACAAATTTTACTTTAGAGTACCATGAGCGGAGAGGAAACAGTATAGAATAAATCGACCTCTTTCTTGAATTACTTTACGCGCTGCCAGAGCGTTTTTTGCATCTACGACGAAAGACCGTTTTCCTTCCGGTATTCGCTGATCGTTTTGCCCGTAAATTTCTTAAAGCAGATGGAGAAATAATTCGCGTCCTTGATACCGACGGCGGAGGCGATCTGATAGGATTTCTGCTCTGTTTCACACGCCAGCTCCACGGCTTTCTTCATCCGGATCTGATAGAGGAATTCCGAAAAATGCTGTCCGGTTTGCTTCTTGAAGATCCGGCTCAGATAGCTGGGGTTGAAATAGAACTGCTCTGCGACGCTTGTCAGAGACAGCTCTGGGTCAGCATAGTTTTCCCGGATATACTGCTCAATTTCAGAAAAACTCTTCTGCGACTGCTGTGTTCGCTTGAGCCGGATCTGATCCGCAATCTTCTTGATCGTATGGAAGACCCGCTCGTCGATCTCATCCTGCGAGGGCAAACTGGTCAAAGTAATATATGGCTTCGCATCCGAGTAAAAGCTCTCGTAGTCCAGACCGATATCTGCTGCAGCGTTAAACGCATTCGTTACAATATCGATTGCGAGCATCCGGTACCGCTGCAGCGCGATCTGCGCGCCCCGGCCACCGTCAAGAAGTTCACGGGCAGCGTGGATCGCCTTCTCGTCCAGACCCGCTTTTACGCAGAAGCTGAGCTGGGAGAGCAGCGCCTCATCGATTTGCCATGCGGTTTTCTGAACGACCATTTCGTTGCTGTATGGAACGACCTGATTCGGCGTAAAAATCTGCCCGTATTTTAATGCGTCATTTGCTTCCCGATAGGTGCGGCTCATGAGAGCGGCTCCCACATAGCAGCCGCCGATCCCGCCCGAAATGGGAATGTCGAGTTTTGCACTCAGTAGTGTCTGCATTTGCTCACAAAGCTGGGCAAATTCCGTTTCTGCGCTGTGGTTCAGGAGAATGACGGCATAACGATTATCCAGAAACACTTCGCAGCTGACATCCTGCGGGAGGCGGCTTCGAATCAATTCCGCCATTTTCATGCGCAGCAGGAGCTTCGTCTCCTCAGACTCCCTGGAATCAGACGGTTCGAAAATCGCCGCCTGAAACTGCTCCGGAATACCGTCCGGATAGAAAATGCGCAGCTTTTGCGTGAGATTTCTCACATCATACGATCTGGTCAGCAGCTCGGTCAGCAGCTTTTCCTTCAGATATTCCTGATTTTCCTGTACCTTTTGCTTGAGTGCGCCGAACTCGCGCCAATGCTGCTTTTCTGCAAGGATCTCCTCACGCAGATGCGCAACCAGCGTCTGCACCTCGTCGCGGTTGATCGGCTTGAGCAGAAAGTCCTGCACCCCGATGCCGACGCTTTCTTTTGCGTAGGTAAAATTCTGGTGTGCGGTCAGGATTACGATTTTTACCTGCGGATACTGTTTTGCCACGATGCGGCTGAAGGTCAAGCCATCCATAAACGGCATCTGAATGTCCGCAAATACAATATCGGGGGTGTCCACCTCCATGAGGTCCAACGCCTCCGCGCCGCCACCAGCCTCTGCGCTGATCGTAAAACCGGCTGCTTCCCAGTCGATGCACACGCGAAGGAATTTCCGCGCGATCGGCTCGTCATCCACGATCAGAACTTTCAGTCTTTCCTCCACCTTCGTCAATCCTCCTTAAATATGGCAGAAACAGTGTGATGCGTGTTCCAACGCCGTAAACACTTTTGATTTCATAAATGTCATCTTTCCGATAAAAGATTTTCAGTCGCTCAATGGTGCCGCGCAAGCCGAAGCTGTCTGTGTTCTGCTCCAGATTTCCGTTCAGAATCTCGTGCAGCTTCTGCTCCGTCATGCCAATCCCGTCGTCTTCCACAGTGACAGCGACCACGATGTCCTTCACCGTCTGTGCGCGGATTCGAATCGTGCCGCATTCGCCCTTCGGCTGAATTCCGTGGTGAATGGAGTTTTCAACCAATGGCTGTAAAACGAGCTTGGGAATGAGCATCTGCGAAAGACTTTCGTCAATGTCATATTCGTCTTCGATCTGACCGGGGAATCTTGTTTTTTGCAGGAACAGATAGTTCTGCACGATTGAAATTTCGTCTCCCAGCGTGATGACCTCGCGCCCCTTGCTCAGGCTGCCGCGATAATAGTTGGAGAGAGCCAGAACCAGCTCATACGCTGTTTGAGATTCTCCTGCCAGCGTCATATACGCGATGGCATCGAGACTATTATAGAGAAAATGCGGATGGATCTGCGCCTGCAGCATCCCAAGCTCCGCTTTTCGCTTGAACCGCTGCTCATCGATCGATTTATGCAGCAGTGTCTCGATCTGCCCGAGCATCTGGTTGTATGCGCTTTGCATCTCTGCAAGCTCGTCCGGTTCTGTGACGACGGAGATCTCCTGGAATCCGCCCTTGCTGTCCCGGATCGCCTGTACCAGTTTTCGGATCGGGCGCACGATTGTTCCCTGTACAACGCCCAGTGACATCAATACCAGCAAGCAATTTATGGTAACAAGAATCAGACCGGTGACGATGTACGCGCTTCTATTTGGCTGGAAAGCGGAATACCGCACGGCACAGATGTAATACCAGCCGGTAGACGGCGCGGCTTCCTGATAGAGATAGCACTTGCCGCAATCTGCGATATGGCGCACGCAGCCCTGCTTCGGAATGTCGGCTCCCTGCGTTTGCTCGAAGTAATCAGACAGCGCCGAGATGGAGAACGGAAGGATCACGGTTCCTTCGCTGTTGGTGACTGCAATATCAACGCTGGCAGCGTTTGCAGATACGATCGTAAAGAGCTTTTCAACATCAATATTGATTACAAGAAGACCGATAGGCTTCGCGGTCTGTGTGCTGTTGATCAGACGCGCGTGAGAAATATAAGTATCTTTTGTTTCGGCTCTTAAAAAACCCCCGCCGTTGAGAAGCAGCTGATACCCGCCGCGGCTTTCGCAGAGCGTATCCCATGTCTCAGCCTGCGCCGGATCGCTGACAGGCCCCAGCGACTGACCCGCGCGGCTGGAATGAAACACATGCCCATTCAGATCAAGCAGATAAATGGAACTCAGTGCGGAAATGGACTCCATGCGGTTTGTCAGCAGCGTGCGCATCTGCTGCGAAACAACCGCCAGATTCTGATCAGAAGAACCCGTCAGAGCCGACTGCACAGCCGAATCCGATAAGATGGATTTGGAGCAGGTGTTGATCGTGTCCAGAAGACTTGATGTATTGGAATAAGTGGACTCGACCGTCTGCGTGGCAATGTCCGCGGCAGAATTGTCCAGCGTCTTATCGTATAAAGTTGTAAAGCAAATAATGCAGCTAATCGCGCACAAGAAAAGAAGAACAACCAGCACCATTAAAACGCGCTTACTGATGGTGGACGGGTGTATTTTCTGATATAATTGTCGTGCAAGCGAACGGAGTCTGACCGGAAGGTTGCTCCCCGTTTTTTGAGCATGATTCATAAATTCTTTCTCTCCCAAGCTCGATTATGTGTGTATATCATAGCATAGCCGAAAGCGTTTTGTACAGAAGACAACCTGCCTTTGAGCGGAAAAGGTAAAGAATTTATAGGATTGCCGCAAGGATTTCAATTCCATATTTCTGCATTCTTGCTTATCATGAAATCAGTCCCAATGGGGACAAATACAAAACAGGAGAAGAACAATGAAAAGAATTATCGCAATCATTCTTGCAGCGATCATGGTTTTCAGCATGGCTGCATGCGCTGCAAAGCAGACTTCGGATGAGCCGCAGACGGATGCGGTGCAGAACGACGCACAGGCATCCACCGAGGCAGAAAACACTGCGGATGACACTGCAGAAAGCACCGAGCCAGTCACGATCAACCTCTGGTCCCAGTTCTCCGATCCGAATTCCACAGACGGCAACTATATTGCGTTCTACGAAGCACTGGACGCGCTGAAGACGGCAATGCCCGAAGTGAATGTCGTTCATGAAGGCACGGAGCAGGAAGCCTACAAGGTCAAGATGAAGACGTCTATGGCTGCCAACGAACTTCCCGATGTCTTCTTCAACTGGGGCTCGGCAACCATCAAGCCCTATGTTGACGCAGAGCTGGTTCTTCCGCTGAACGACTATCTGGACGATGCGACGATGTCCCGCCTGCTCGGCGGCACGACGGACAACTTCACGTTCGACGGCAAGATCTACGGTCTTCCCTACAGCGTCGCTGTTGCATCCCTTTACGCAAACACCGCGCTCTTTGAGCAGTATGGTCTGACGATCCCGACGAATTACGAAGAACTCGTTACCGCAGTCGAGACATTCAAGGAAAACGGCATTACGCCGATCGCTCTTGGCGAAAACACCCTGTGGCCGGGTCTGATGATCTACGGCATCATGGCGATCCGCATGGCTGGCACGGAATACTTCAACCAGGCAATGTCCGGCACGGCGACCTTCCAGACGGAAGAACTGATTCAGGCTGCACAGTATCTGCAGAACCTTTCTGAAATGGGCGCGTTCGGCGACAGCGTTATGAGTACCTCGCAGGACGACGCGGTTGCGATGATCAAGCAGGGCAAGGCTGCGATGATGTTCATGGGCAGCTGGCTCAACGGCGACTGCGAAGCAGACGATTCCCTTGTCAAGGGGCAGGTCGATGTGATCAAGTTCCCGCTGCTCGACGGCGGCTCTGACAACATCAATGAGTTCCACGGCGGCTGCGGCGAAGGCTTCTTTGTCAGCGCCTCGACGGAGCATCCGAAGGAAGCGGCAGCAGTTGTTGCCTTTATCACCGAGTATATGTCCAAGGTGCAGTATGCTGCCGGTTCCGGCATGCCCGCATGGAGCGCAGATCTGAGCGACGTGTCGGATCTGAACCGCCTGTCTGTTGAAATCGCAGAACTGACGGCAGATGCAACCGGCTATGTGTACTGGCTGGATACGATTTCCGAAGGATCCGCAGCAGACAGCCTGAAGAACGAAATCGCAGAGCTGATTGCCCTGCAGCAGACGCCTGAGCAGTTCTGCGCAGATCTTGACGCAATCTATCTCAAGTAAAACACTGTCTGGATGATTGGTTTCTGCCTGAGAATGCAGCGTCCATAACGTTTATCGGCAGGGAGGACGGATGCGTTTTCCCTGCCGAGTTTTATTTCTGCGCTGCAAAATCAGCGCACACGGGAGGAAGATATGGAAAAACTCTTACGGAACAAACGGACATATCTCACGTTTATCTTACCTGCCTTATTGGTTTACACAGCGCTGGTTATTTTACCAATTGGCATGTCCGCCTATTACAGCACGCTGGATTGGGACGGAATCGGAAACGGAACGTTTGTCGGACTTGAAAACTTTATAAATCTCTTTACAAAAAACACCGCATTTACAAAGTCAATTGTAAACTCGCTTGTACTGGCAGTTGTATCGATTGTGCTTGAAATCATTCCGGGCGGAATAATCGCCATCATTCTTGCACGCGGCTTCCCGGGAGAAAAAGTCTTCCGCACGATCTTCTTTATTCCGGTTGTCCTGTCGTCCGTTGTGATCGGTCAACTGTTTCTGAAAATCTATAACAGCAATTACGGTCTTCTGAACGCGATCATCGAACGTTTCGGCGGAACCGGCGTGGATTGGCTGGGCAATCAGAAAACCGTTCTGCTTGCGACATTTTTCCCTGTTGCGTATCAGTATCTCGGATACCACATGCTTCTCCTGTATACCGCAGCCAAAAGCGTCCCATACGATGTTACCGAGGCTGCGATGATTGATGGCGCGTCGGAATGGCGGATCGCATGGAACATTACGCTTCCGCTGATCAAGCCGATGATCAAAACCTGTGTAACGTTTGCCGTGATTGGCTCTCTGAAATTCTTTGACCTCGTATGGATTCTGACAAAAGGCGGCCCTCTGCACGCAAGTGAGGTGCCCACGACATTGATGTATACGACGATCTTCAACCGGAACGAATATGGCATTGGCAGCGCAATTGCAATTTTCGTTGTGCTGGAATGCCTGATGTTCTACCTGCTGATCGATAAGCTGTTCAAAATTGAACATGACTGCTGATGGAGAAACACAATGAAGCCTGTACATAAAAAGAAAAATGCGCCGGTAAAAGCGCTGATATTTGCAATATTTGTCCTCTTTTCGGTAGTTCAGATTTACCCGCTGGTATTCCTGTTCTTTATGTCGCTGAAGGACAACAACGAAATTTTTGGCGGAAACATTGCCGGACTCCCGGAAAACTGGCATTGGGAAAACTACGAAAGCGCCTTCCGTGACGGCAATATCGGGCTGTATCTGTTCAACAGCTTTTTTGTTACCTTCACCACCATACTATTTACGATCATCTTGGCGTCCATGGTGGCGTATGCGATTACAAGAATGAAACTCCGCTCCAACCGCTTTGTAAAAACATATTTTTCTCTCGGCATGATGATCCCGCTGCACGCTGTGCTGCTTCCAGTTTTTATCATCCTGCGCGATTTGAAAATGCTCAGCACCTATCAGGCGCTCATTATTCCGTATGTTGCCTTTGCACTTCCGCTTGCGATTTACGTTTTGTCCAACTTTTTCGCGTCACTTCCGATTGAGTTGGAGGAATCCGCCTGTTTGGATGGATGCGGTCTGTTCCGCGCGTTTGTGCAGATCATTCTACCACTGATTACGCCGGCTATTGCGACGGTATCCATCTTTACCTTTCTGAGCACTTGGAACGAGATGATGTTTGCCATCACCTATGTCAGCAAAAATCAGTTCCGGACACTGACGGTCGGCATTATGCAGATGGTCGGCCAGTACACCACGAACTGGGGCGGTCTTGCGGCAGGGCTCGTTGTCGCAACGGTCCCCACAATCCTGATGTACCTGCTCATGAGCAACCAAATTGAAAGCGGCATGGTCGCTGGCGCAGTCAAAGGATAAGGAGAAAAGAAATGAACCAGGAACACAATTTTAACCGCGCAAATGCGGACTATATGAACCCGGCGCTTTCTGCCGCAGAACGCGCGGAGCTGCTTCTGGCGCATATGACGCTGGAGGAAAAGGCTGCACAGATCGGTTCCTGCTGGGTCTACCAGCTGACGGAAGGCGGCCGGTTCTCTGATGAAAAGGCTCAGCCAATCATGGAAAACGGTATCGGACAGATCACGAGAATCGGCGGTGCAAGCACAATGCTGCCAAACGAGTGCGCCGAAACCGCGAATCAGATCCAGACATGGCTTCTGGAGCATACGCGGCTGGGAATCCCGGCAATTGTCCACGAAGAAGCGTGCAGCGGCGTGCTCGCCCGCGGCGGCACGGTATTTCCGCAAACGCTCGGCGTGGCCTGCTCGTGGAACCGGCGTATGCCGGAGATGATGGGCGAGATCATCCGCCGCCAAATGCGCTCGGCGGGTATGCATCTGGCGCTGGCTCCCCTGATGGACGTGACGCGTGATCCACGCTGGGGGCGCGTGGAGGAAACCTACGGCGAAGATCCGTACATGGTCTCTTCCATGTCGACATCATTTGTGACAGGCTTGCAGGGAAAATCGCTCAAGGACGGCGTTGCGGCGACCGGGAAGCATTTTGTCGGCTATGGCGCTTCCGAGGGCGGCATGAACTGGGCTCCTGCGCATATTTCGGAGCGCGAACTCCGGGAAGTGTATCTGACACCGTTTGAAGCAGCAGTCAAGAAAGCTTCGATGGCGTCCATTATGCCGGGATATCATGAGCTAGACGGCGTTCCCTGCCATGCCTCAAAAACTCTGCTGCGCGATACACTGCGCGACAAGTGGCATTTTGACGGCATCGTTGTATCTGACTACTTCGCCATTTCGCAGCTGTACAGCTACCATCATCTCGTCGAAAACAAAACGGATGCGATCGCGCAGGCACTTTCGTCTGGCGTGGATTCGGAACTGCCCAACACAGACTGCGCAGCAGAACCCCTGCTTGATGGGGTACGCGAGGGAAAAATCGACATGGAGCTGCTGAATCAGTCCGTGCGCCACATTCTGAAGCTCAAGTTCGAGCTTGGTCTGTTTGAAAATCCGTTCGTCGATCCTGATGCGGCTGCGGCAGAGTTTGATACCGCCGAAGACCGCGCAGCTGCGCGTAAAATTGCGCAGGAATCTATGGTCCTGCTGAAAAATGACGGTACACTGCCGCTCGAAAAGACATACAAAACGATTGCCATCGTCGGTCCGAACGCCGACTCCGTGCGCAACATGCTCGGCGACTATACCTATCCGGCGCATATTGAATCTCTCATCGAAGTCAAAGTGACAGACAACGCCCTGGCGCAACCCGTCCCGGACGATGTGGACACCGATCATATCCATCTGCCGCACATGAAAAGCATCCTGAGTGCGATCCGTGATAATCTGGAAGGACAGACGCAGATCCTGTACGCCAAGGGCTGCGACGTTTTGGGCAGCTGCACAGACGGAATTGAAGACGCAGTCAAAATCGCTTCGCAGGCAGATCTGGTCATTGCCGTGCTGGGCGATAAAGCAGGCGTCGTGGAAGACTGCTCGACCGGCGAGACGCGCGACAGCTCTACGCTCCATCTGCCCGGCCAGCAGGAACAGCTGTTCCGGGCTGTGGCGCAGACAGGCGCGCAGCTTATTACAGTTTTGATCAACGGGCGGCCCTATGTGCTGGACGAAATTCTGGAAAAATCAAACGCCGTTCTGGAAGCGTGGCTTCCGGGCAGTGAGGGCGCCGAGGCGGTTTGCGACGTTCTGATGGGACGCTGCGATCCGAGCGGACATCTGGCAATTTCGTTCCCGCGCGCAGTCGGACAGGTTCCAGTATTTTACGCGCACAAGCGTTCTGGCGGGCGGTCGCATTGGAAGGGTGATTACGTCGACGGCAGCACAAAGCCGCTCCTTCCGTTTGGCTTCGGCTTAAGCTATACGACGTTTGCATACTCCGATTTTGAAATTGAGAGCGAAGAAGTGCCGACGACAGGCTCGTTCAAGGCGTCCATCTGCGTGCAGAACACAGGAAATATGCCCGGAGACGCAGTTGTTCAGCTGTATTGCGCAGACCCGGTCGCCTCTGTAACCAGACCTGTCAAGGAACTCAAGGGCTTCGCGCGTGTTCATTTGGAGTGCGGGCAAAAAGTCCGTGTACAGTTTGAAGTTGCGGCATCGCAGATGGCTTTTGTTGACCGCGATATGCGGTTCGTGGTTGAGCCGGGCGAGATTCAGGTGATGTTCGGCGAACATGCGGAGAAAATCGCTGCATCCGGCACTGTGACGCTGACCGGTGAAAAGCAATATGTAGACGAAAGCCGTGAATTCTTCAGTCAGTACACGGTTCAGGACGTGGGTTAATAATATGGAACGACAAAAGTGGCTGTCCATCGATGGAAAGCTGTGGCGCGTATTGACAAAAGTCGGAGAAGCACTCATTTTGAACTTTTTCTGGCTCATCCTGTCCGTTCCCGTTCTGACGTCTGGCGCGGCGACGATTGCGTTTTACTATGCAATGACAAAGGCTGTGCGCCGGGAACAGGGCGGATATGCCGCCTGTTTCTGGGCGTCGTTTCGCTTGAATCTCAAAGCCTCCATATTGCCAACGGCAATTGCGATTGCTGCGGTCGCGCTTTACTGGCTCGGTATTCAGAAAATATGGTCCTGCGGAAACACATTCGCGCAAACGCTCTGCTTTGCCATTGCCGTGCTGCTTACCGCGATCTTTTTCTGGATTTGCCCGCTGCTTTCGAGGTTCGAACTGCGGGCAGACGAAGCGTGGAGGATGGCGTTCTATTGCGCTATTCGCCATTTCCCCAGAACAGCAGTGCTGCTTCTCGCTGCTTTTGCAGGCGGCAGCCTGATTTGGATTTTCCTGCCGGCAGTCATTTTTGTTCCCTGTATGCTTATGGCACTTGCGTCCAGAATTCTGGAACCTGTGCTGGTCGGCATTGCAAAAAACAGCGCGAAAAACCAATCGGATTCCGAAGCAGATCCGTGGTATTTGTCTGAATAGGAGGCTGTATGAATTACATTGGCATTGATCTTGGCACGTCGGCGTGCAAGCTGCTGCTGGTCAGCGAAAACGGCTCGATTTTGAATACGGTAACGAAGGAATATCCCCTCAGCTTCCCGCATCCCGGCTGGTCGGAGCAGAAGCCCGAGGACTGGTGGGACGCGGTCGTGACCGGTGTTCCGGAGCTGCTGCAGGGCTTCGACGCAAACGACGTCGCCGGCATCGGCTCCGGCGGCCAGATGCACGGTCTTGTCGCGCTGGATGAAGAAGACAATGTCATCCGCCCGGCAATTCTCTGGAACGATGGCCGCACCTTCAAGGAGGTCGACTATCTCAACAATACCATCGGCAAGGACAATCTCTCGAGACTGACGG
>ERZ773242.814-NODE-814-length-34168-cov-3.045027_pt1 | contig 34168 bp, 32 predicted proteins | sample MGYA00511077_ERZ773242 | MGnify/ENA primary metagenome ERZ773242 (study PRJEB29015, sample SAMEA2737754) | human gut metagenome | biome: human gut; feature: human-associated habitat; material: faeces | place: China | collected 2012 ... | reverse complement strand
TACAACTGCCTCAAAAAGGGATCAGTTATGTAGGTACCGTCAATATTAATCTTGCCGACATGTTCAATCTATAGGCAATAACAACAAAGAAATACTAAAAAAGCAATGAAAAAGAAAACACTCATCATCGGTGGCTGCCTCGTGCTACTCCTGTTAGGAGGAATAGGGGTATGGAATAAATTGTGCAGCACGACAAAAGTGGCTTTCATAAATTTCCAAACCCTGCAAATGGGAAGTTTATCGAAAGCGAATGATAACTCTTTTATCAAATTGAGCGAACTCAGTCCCGAAGAATTCGATCGGCTGACAGATTACGATATGGTATTTGTCAACGGCATGGGATTACGGATCGTTGAAGAACAACGGATGCAATTACAACAGGCTGCAGACAAAGGTATTCCCATATATACCAGTATGGCTACCAACCCTGCCAACAATATATGCAATCTAGATTCCACCCGACAAAAACAAATACGCGCTTATCTCAGTAATGGGGGAAAACGCAACTACCGCAGCTTATTGTCGTATATCCGTAAAGAAATCGACGGCAAACTGATCTCCTCTCCCGAACCGGAAAAGGTAATAGAAAAAGCATCGGACATTTTATATCATGCCGGAGTGAAAAACCCAGAAGAAGAAATGGAATTCGTAACGGTATCTGAATACGAAAAGTTTCTCCATGAAAATGGATTGTACAAAGAAGGCGCACACAAGATCGTAGTGACAGGTCAGATGGCGGATGCAACCGATCTGATTGCGGCACTCGAAAAAACAGGTTACACGGTTTATCCGGTTTCATCCATGCGTCGTTTCCAAACATTTCTGGAAGAGATCAACCCCGATGCCGTGATCAACATGGCACATGGGCGTTTAGGTGATCAAGTAGTAGACTATCTGACAGCCAAAAACATTCTTCTGTTCTCCCCACTTACTATCAACAGTCTGGTAGAAGAGTGGGAAAATGATCCGATGGGCATGAACGGAGGCTTCTTGTCCCAAAGTGTAGTGACACCCGAAATAGATGGAGCCATACGCCCCTTTGCACTCTTCGCCCAATATACAGACAACGAAGGGATAAGACATTCGTTCGCCATACCCGAAAGGTTGGAAACCTTCGTGAAAACTGTAGATAATTACCTCTCCCTAAAAGAGAAACCGAATAGCGAAAAACGAGTAGCCATCTACTACTATAAAGGAGCAGGTCAAAACGCACTGACGGCAGGAGGAATGGAAGTAGCCCCCTCACTCTTCAACTTATTGACACGCCTAAAACAAGAAGGCTATAAAGTAGAGGGATTGCCCGCAAACAGCAAAGAGCTTGAACGGATGATCCAAGCCCAGGGAGCGGTATTCGGTGCTTATGCCGAGGGAGCATTCAGTGAATTCATGAAGACAGGGAAACCGGCACTTATCAGTAAAGAAGAGTATGAGACATGGATCAAACAAAGCCTTCGCCCCGAAAAATATGCCGAAGTAGTAGCGGCAAACGGAGAATTTCCGGGAGAATACATGACTACTCCCGATGGAAAACTAGGTGTTGCCCACGTACAATTCGGCAATGTAGTGCTTTTGCCACAGAATGCAGCCGGTAAAGGGGACAATTCATTTAAAGTAGTACATGGCACGAATGCCGCACCCCCTCACACCTATATAGCTTCTTACCTTTGGATGCAACATGGATTTAAAGCAGACGCATTGATTCACTTCGGTACACACGGAAGTCTGGAATTTACTCCTAAAAAGCAGGTAGCTCTATGTAGCAACGACTGGCCCGACCGTCTGGTAGGTACGGTACCTCATTTCTACATCTATTCTATCGGTAACGTGGGAGAAGCAATGATGGCGAAACGACGTTCCTATGCGACGCTGCAATCGTACCTTACCCCGCCATTCATGGAAAGCAGTGTACGTGGAATCTATCGTGAGTTGAACGAGAAAATTAAAATATACAATAATAAATTAGGGAATTGCAATTGCAATGATCCTGAACATGCGACCCCAAAAGACACGCGAACAACAGAAGACTTGCAGCGTGCATCCCTCGCTGTAAAGGCAGCAACGGTCAAATTAGGTATTCATCGTGAACTTGGTCTTGACAGCCTGTTAAACGTTCCGTACACGGAAGAGGATATATTACGTATCGAAAACTTCGCGGAAGAACTCGCCACTGAAAAAATAACCGGACAATTATACACAATGGGCGTTCCCTATGAAGCCGAACGTATCACTTCATCCCTCTATGCCATGGCTACCGAACCGATAGCTTACAGCCTTTTGGCACTTGACAAGTTACGGGGAAAGGCAGATGAACGAACCCGGAAACATCGTACCCTATTTACACAGCAGTATCTCAATCCGGCACATGAACTGGTGACACGAGTCATAGCTAACCCATCCATTGTCTCCAATGAGTTAATATGCCGCACAGCCGGAATTACTCCTCAAGAGCTGGAAACTGCCCATGCCATAGATGCAGAGCGCAATGCCCCCAAAGGAATGATGGCGATGATGATGGCTGGCGGCAAAGGTTCAAGCAAGATGAATGCTTCTAGGGGAAAGAATAAAAAGGAATACAGCAAAGAGGAGGTGGAAAAAGCACTTGCTATTCTGGAAGTGGAACGTACCGTAAAGAATGTGGGAAACTACAAAAACGAGTTACAAATGAGTCCTGAAAAAGAGTTGAGAAGCATTATAAATTCTTTAAATGGCGGATACACGATACCCTCACCGGGTGGCGATCCGATAGCCAATCCGAATACTCTGCCTACCGGACGCAATTTATATGCCATCAATGCCGAAGCTACCCCTTCGGAATCAGCTTGGGAGAAAGGCATCCAACTTGCCAACCAGACCATCAACGAATACCGTCGCCGTCACAACGACTCCATACCGCGCAAAGTGAGCTATACCCTTTGGTCAAGTGAATTTATCGAAACAGGCGGAGCTACCATCGCACAAGTCCTTTATATGTTGGGGGTAGAACCCATACGCGATGCATTTGGTCGTGTAAGCGATTTGCGCCTGATTCCATCTGCCGAGCTGGGTCGTCCGCGCATTGACGTAGTAGTACAAACCTCCGGACAACTCCGTGATCTTGCAGCTTCCCGTCTTTTCCTGATCAACCGGGCGGTAGAAATGGCAGCAAACGCCAAAGGAGACAACTATGAGAATCTGGTTGCCGCCAGTGTAGTAGAAGCCGAAAGGACATTGACAGACAAAGGCCTTAGTCCGAAAGATGCCCGGGAGATGTCCACTTTCCGTGTATTCGGTGGGGTGAACGGAGGATATGGAACCGGCATTCAAGGAATGGTGCAAGCCGGTGACCGTTGGGAAAATGAATCGGAAATAGCCGATGTATATTTGAATAATATGGGTGCCTATTATGGCAATGAAAAAAACTGGGAAGCATTCAGGCAATTTGCTTTTGAAGCCGCACTGACCCGTACAGATGTTGTCATACAACCTCGTCAAAGTAACACATGGGGAGCCTTGAGCCTAGATCATGTATACGAATTCATGGGAGGAATGAACCTCGCTGTACGCAATGTCACCGGGAAAGATCCCGATGCTTATTTCAGCGACTACCGTAACCGTAACAATATGCGGGTGCAAGAGTTGAAAGAGTCAATTGGAATAGAAAGCCGTACTACGATCCTCAATCCGGCCTACATCAAAGAAAAGATGAAAGGAGAATCTTCTTCCGCTTCCGGATTTGCCGAAATCGTCACAAATACATATGGATGGAATGTGATGAAACCGGCTGTCATCGATAAGGAGTTATGGGAAGATATCTATGATGTATATGTCAATGACCGTTTCCAACTGGGTGTAAAAGAATATTTCGAGAAACAAAATCCGGCAGCTTTGGAAGAGATGAGCGCTGTCATGCTCGAAACCATCCGTAAAGGAATGTGGAAAGCAAGCGAAGCACAGATAACCGAACTGACAAAACTGCATACGGAACTGGTCAACAAATATCGTCCTTCCTGTTCAGGATTTGTTTGCGACAATGCCAAATTGCGGGAATTTATTGCTTCCAAAGCGGATGCACCGACCGCCTCTCAATATAAAAAGAACATAGCCACAATCCGTGAAGCACAGGTGGACGGTGATAATAAAGGGGTAGTAATGAAAAAAGAGGAGATGAATCAGCCGACCGAGGGGCAAACCAATACACTGAGTAATATTGCAGTAGGCGTTGCAGTCGTCCTAGTTGTCCTGGCATTGGTGATATTCATCCGTCGTCGCAAAAAGATCTGAATATGGACACTGTTGTACTTGTATTGATGATCTTGACTGCTTTTAACTTTTTGTTAAAGCAAACTTTCTGGAAAGCAATGGCAGTAGGTATCTTATCTATAGCCTGTGCTTTGTTTGCCGGATTGACATGGCCGTATGCCATCGAACAGTCAAAGACTCAGATAGCGGACTGGTTGGGCAACCCGTCTCTAATGCTCGATACTTCCGTTTTTCTGACCATTGAAGTTTCTCTGCAAATGGCGTATGCCATGCTAGCAGTACACGTAGCCAATGATTATCCGGTAAAGCCCCGAACGCTCCTCGCCTATCGTCTACTGCGCTGGTTTCCGGGATTAATAATTTTTCCGGTACTGTTCAGCGGATTGGTATATCTTATTTTCACATTCCCCGGTGTTACCTTTACAACCATTGCAGGAAGTTACGCTGCATTTATACTGATAGCAATTCCGCTTGGACGTTTACTGATTCTCCGGTTACTTCCGGAAAAAGAATTAAGACTGGAATTATTCTTCCTGACCAATGCACTGGTCGCTATATTGGGAATTGTAGCCACCGTAAACGGCCGAACTTCCGTTGCAGGTGTAAGTGAAGTGAACTTCATGGCACTTGCCGGTACCCTAGGAATTACGGTTGCAGGCATACTCCTCGGCTGGTGTTGGTGGAAATTAAAGAATCGGCTTAAAATCTCACCTTAATGTATTTTATTCGGTTTCTTTCAATTTTCTCTAAAGAGAGCCCTATGTTTCTTACTACAAACCCCTTTAAAAAGACATATAAATAAATCAAAAATAACGAATAACGATGAATATCATATCAGACATTTTATATTGGATTTCAACAGGTCTTTTAGTACCTGTTATTGTATTGTTAATTTTCCTGTTTTGCCGTTCTTTGCTCCTAATAGGCAATTTCTACGGACAATACTTGTCTATCCGGAAGACCGAAGCCATCCTGCGCAAAGAACTAAGTACACTAACTCCAGTGACGTTAGATGAACTAAGTGACAAACTGCCCGAAAGCTCCTCGTCACTTGTGATCAATTCTATAAAACAGATACTTGAAGCACAAAATACCCCTGCACAAGTGCAACGCCTCATTGCTAACTTTGAAATTGCAGCCGACAAAGACCTTGCAATATCAAAGACGCTCACAAAATTAGGTCCCATTTTAGGTCTGATGGGTACGCTCATCCCGATGGGACCTGCATTGGCAGGACTGGCAAGTGGTGATATTGCCTCTATGGCGTACAATATGCAAATTGCTTTTGCAACCACCGTAGTGGGACTTGTAGCCGGTGCTATCGGGTTTCTCACCCAACAAGTAAAACAACGCTGGTATCTTCAGGACATGACTAATCTGGAATTTATCGCAGCACTAATCAATGAAAAAATCAAGAGAGATGAAGCGTAATTTACTAAGAAAAGAGGAAGACAGCGACCCGATCAGTGTCGTATCCAATTTATTTGATGTAGCCATGGTTTTTGCCGTTGCACTCATGGTAGCACTCGTCAGCCGGTATAATATGACAGAAGTATTTTCCCAGGAAGATTATACTATGGTGAAAAATCCGGGAAAGGAAAATATGGAAATTATCACGAAGGAGGGGCAAAAAATAAACCGATATACTCCTTCTGAAAATCAGGAGCAAAAGAAAGATGGTAAACGTGGCAAGAAAGTAGGTATTGCCTACGAACTGGATAATGGTGAAATTATTTATGTTCCCGAAGAATAAAAAAGAATTTCACAAATAAGGGGAAGCCACCGGAATGAATTGAAATATTTATTCCGGTGGTTTTGAGCCTGTTTAAAATCCTTTTCTATTTACGTGCATCAGCTATAAAGCCTAGAGCTTCGGCACATTTAGCTGTTACGTAAGCCCAATCTTCAACAGCAATTTTATCATCAGGGAAAAGTTGCCCCCCATACCCATACAAAATACACCTACTTCGATCCATAAGGCTAAATTCTCCTGAGTCGGCTCTACGCCACCGGTCACCATCAGTTTAGACCACGGCATCGGAGCCAATAGCTCTTTTACAAATTTCACACCCAGCACATCCGCTGGAAATATTTTACATAAATCACAACCTGCTTCCTGGGCAAAACCTACTTCCGACAGGGTTCCACATCCGGGAATATAAAGTACGAGACGTCGATTGCATACCTTTGCTATTTCAGGGTTGAACAAGGGACCTACAATGAAACAAGCACCCAACTGTAAATAGAGGGCAGCCGTTGCCGGATCGACAATGGAGCCTACTCCCATTGCCATTTCAGGACATTCTTTTGTGGCAAATTTCACCGTTTCAGCAAACACTTCATGGGCAAAATCACCACGGTTTGTAAATTCGAAAGCACGGATACCACCTTCATAACAAGCCTTTACCACTTTCTTTGCCACATCTGCATCCTTATGATAGAATACAGGTACCATTCCTGTTGAACCCATTTTGTTCAACACTGCTATTTTATCAAATTTTGCCATCGTCTTACTTATACAATTTATACATTAAGCCACCATAATGCAGGCGTACAAAGGTACAATAACTTTCGTAATAGCAAAGGCTGCTATCCGGCAGATGTATCAACCGGGATCAATCCGTTCAAATACATGTTCTGCAGATTCGTGAGATAACAAAAACGGCATGAATTACTTCGTGTCGCTTTTCTCATAAATTCTTAGTATCTTTGCAGCCCAAATAAGAATACAGCTATACATAATGAACGAAGAAAAGATAAATAAGGACCTTTCAGGTTGGTTGGCACTCAGCCCGTTATTTGTTTTCTTATGCCTCTATCTGGTGACCTCGGTCATCGTCAATGATTTCTATAAAGTCCCGATTACCGTAGCATTTTTAGTATCTTCCTGCTATGCTATTGCCATTACCCGCGGATTAAAACTGGATCAACGCATTTATCAGTTTTCGGTGGGTGCTTCCAATAAAAATATCATGTTAATGATATGGATTTTTATCCTCGCAGGCGCATTTGCACAAAGTGCCAAACAGATGGGAGCTATCGATGCGACTGTAAATCTCACCTTGCATATCCTGCCCGATAATCTATTACTGGCAGGCATATTTATTGCCGCCTGTTTTATCTCACTTTCCATCGGTACAAGTGTCGGTACGATTGTTGCACTGACTCCCGTAGCTACCGGATTGGCGGCAAAAACAGGTATAGATGTTCCTTTCATGGTGGCCGTAGTAGTAGGCGGTTCTTTTTTCGGTGATAACCTGTCCTTCATTTCCGATACCACCATTGCTTCCACGAAGACTCAGGGATGTGTGATGCGGGACAAATTCCGGGTGAATTCGATGGTGGTAGTTCCGGCAGCGATCATCGTACTGGGCATCTATGTCGTGCAAGGATTATCCGTCACGGCGATTCCTTCGATTCAGGAAATAGAGTGGATAAAAGTCATTCCTTATCTCATTGTTTTGGGAACGGCTGTGGCGGGTATCAATGTGATGATTATCTTGTTACTCGGAATTATTTCTACTGCCATAATCGGGATCGTAACCGGAAGTTTTGGCGTTTTCGACTGCTTTGCCGCTATGGGAAACGGTATTACCGGCATGGGCGAACTTATTATCATTACGTTGCTTGCCGGAGGAATGCTCGAAACCATTCGTTTTAATGGAGGAATCAATTTCATTATCACTAAACTCACCCGCCATGTCCATGGGAAACGGGGTGCAGAATTATGTATCGCAGCTTTAGTAAGTATCGCCAACCTTTGTACGGCCAACAATACCATAGCCATTATCACCACCGGTCCCATCGCTAAAGATATTGCTAAAAAGTTCAACCTCGACCGTAGGAAAACAGCCAGTATCCTCGACACATTTTCCTGTTTTATCCAGGGAATCATCCCCTATGGAGCGCAAATGTTGATGGCAGCAGGGGTAGCCGGCATTTCTCCGATCAGCATTGTCGGTAATCTGTATTATCCTTTCACGATGGGAACTTTTGCACTTCTGGCAATTATTTTTAGATATCCCAGAAAGTATTCGTAAGGAATTCAAGACAGAAAAGTAAAGAACCTGTTTAAATTTGCTCAGCCTTCCTCTTAGGAGTTCTTTCATAGCAAAATTTAAACAAGCTCTAAGAGACAGTTTTGTTTTTTATCCAGTGCTTATTTAAAAATATTCAGCAATTTTAGAGAGATTCAGCCAATGTCCCTATTTACTGTAAGATGCCTTTACAAAAGGAGCGTTTAAAAGATAATCCAAACTTTGTTTTACACTTTCTTCCACCTCACAACTATAACTTTCAATTTCAGCAACGATATGCTTTACTCCGGCTGTTTTTGCATTCCGGAAGATAGCATCAAATCCCACCATGCCACTTTGACCTATTTCCCGGTGATCTTTGATATGAAGCATAGTGAAGCGTCCCGGATATTTATTAAAATAGTCAATCGGACTATTTTGTCCTCTCACCACCCAATATACATCCATTTGGAAAAATACATATTCAGGATTGGTATTCTCCAACATATAGTCCATCATTACTACTTTATCTTCCACCTTTTGGAATTCGTGCGCATGATTATGATATCCGTATTGCAAACCGTTCAGCCTACATTTTTTGCCGATCTCATTGAAATAATTACAATAGGTTTTCAAATCTTTTACTGTCTTAGGAACATTCATCCAAGGAGTTACAATATATTTCATACCAGCAGCCTTATGAGCAGCAATACATTGATCCCACCATCTTAATGATTCCGAAAAATCACCGGAAGCCAGTTCCTCATCCGACAATCCTCTTGTGCAATGTGAAGACAATACGGTCATTCCGGCAGCTTCAACCGCCCGTTTAAATTCTTTAGGGGGCTTACCGTAGAATTTACCATTGTCATAATTGGCTGCTTCAACACTGGTATATCCCATTTGTGCCAGATCTTTCAATACGGCATTTATATCCTTTCCCTCATTTATAATATCCCTCACCGAATAAAGCTGGATGCATACCTCTTTTTTATTTTTTGCATCCATAAATTGAGGTAGTGCCATAATCACAGCGAACAAGAGCCAAAAATATCTTTTTTTCATTGTATCCTATATTAAATAAAAACAAACTCCATTGAAGAGCAATCACCATTGACCCTCCCCAATGAAGCTTATTCAATTAAAAATTAATAACTAATCCAGAACTTTGACACGGATATTACGGAACCAAACATCATCACCATGATCCTGCATTCCGATAAATCCTTCTCTATTATCACCCCCACAATTATTCAGCAATTGGAATGCCAACGGCCAATTCTTCTCACTGAACTTACTAGCTTGGAGCATCTCTGTCCACTTGGGAGTCCACAAATGGTATTCAAGGACGTTTTCATCATTTTGTCCGTGAACGACAGTTCCTTTATAAACCATAATCTTTGCCTTTGTTCCATTCACCGAACGGTTTAGCGTTTTGCGGAACAGCCGGAATCATATCGTATAAAGAGGCTGCCTGACGATTATTGTCCTTGCCCAATTTGGCATCGGGATGATTGGCATTATCCAAAACTTGGAATTCTGGTGCAGAAATATAAATAGGTTCCAAAACTTGGTTTCCATCTTTATCCGAAGTTACCTCCTGTGCCAGATAGAAAATACCGGAATTACCACCTTTTGATATTTTCCATTCCAGTTCCAATTCAAAGTTTTTAAATTTATGTGCAAAGATGATATCACCTCCATCGCCATCCTGAGCTTCACCGCCACCAGAACCGTTGAATTTGATGCATCCGTCCTCAATCGTCCATTTGGAAGGCACTCTGTCTTTACCGTATCCGCGCCATCCGTTGAAAGTTTTTCCATCGAAAATGGTAATATAGCCATCCTCATCTACCGGCAAGTTCAAGCTGTCGGTTTCGGCACCTTTCAATGTACTAGAATAAGCCAGTGCAACCATATCCGCTGATGGCTCTTCTTGCGCACTATTCGATTTGGGAGATGAACCGCAGGAAGTAATTACTCCAGCGATCATGCAACATGCTAAAGGATAAAATACTTTTTTCATGATTTCAATTTATTATTTTGGTTACTAAATTAGTTATTTATTATCTCGGCATATCAGGCAAATTCCATCCGTCACGGTAATTATGTTTCACCAATTCGGCTGCAAATTGTTGCGCATTAACCGGTTCAGTCCAAGTTTTATCGAAAGTAGGATGGCCATTATGAATTTTAAATCCATCTTTCACAACGGTTCTGATTGTTTCAGTGTCACCGATGTTAGTGAAACGCATATTAGCACCATCCCATTCCAAAGTCTTGTTCAGACCTTGCAAACGAATAGCTAATACACCCATTACTACCATTTCATTCATAGGTCCTGCTTCTGAAAAATCAGATTTAGTCATTATGCGGCTTGAACGGTCTTCCTTACATGCACGTACCCAGTCCATTTCATGACCGCCACCCATTGCGTTAGGAACACGACGGCAAACTTTAGGAGCATTAGGAACACGACCTGATAATAAGAAGGGCTGTTGACCATAACAGCCACAAATCAATGTGTCTTTGGTTCCGTGGAAAATGGTTAAACCACCACCAGGTCCCATCAATGGTTTGCCTTCCGGGAAACCTTTCGGACGTTCGGGCATCATGCCGCCATCATACCAATGAATTTCAACTTCCGGCATTCCAACCTTCGGCAAATTGTCACGAGAGGGGAAAATCATCTTCACGTGTTGAGCTTGCGGAGCGCAGGCACTTAGTAACAGAGTAGAAGAACCTTCCACTTTTGTAGGATAACCTAGTTTCAAAGCACGGAACGGTTGATGCAGAATATGACAAGCCATATCGCCCAATGCACCTGTTCCATAATCCCACCATCCACGCCAGTTCCAAGGATGGTATACATCATTATACGGATTTAATTTAGCAGGTCCTGTAAAAAGATCCCAGTTTAAAGTACTCGGAATACGGTCGGCTTTTTCAGGTGCGTTTAATCCTTGCGGCCAGATAGGACGGTCAGTAGCACATTCCACCTTAGTTACTTCACCGATTTCACCATTCCATATCCATTCACAAACTAAATCAGTACCTTCGTCAGATGATCCCTGATTACCCATTTGGGTAGCTACTCCGGTAGAAGCAGCCAGATTAGTTAACAGACGGGATTCATAAACAGAATGAGTCAACGGTTTCTGGCAATATACATGCTTGCCCATTGTCATAGCATCCGCTGTAATGATAGCATGAGTGTGGTCGGCTGTTGCAATGATTACACCATCGATAGATTTACCCATCTCATCGTACATCTTGCGGTAATCCCAATACTTCTTTGCATTTGGAAATTCGTCGAATACACCTTTAGCATACCTCCAATCCACATCACAGAGGGCTACAATGTTTTCAGTGCCCTTCACGTTATTGATATTGGTATGCCCCATACCACCAATTCCCACAGCTGCAATGTTGAGCTTGTCAGTTGGGGAAACATGTCCGTGGCTCATACCCAAAATAGAACTCGGAGCAATAGTAATTCCGGCCAAAGCAGCAGTTCCGGTTTTCAGAAATTGTCTTCTAGAAATCTTTGTCATGATATTATTTTTAAGAGTTTATAATTGGCTTCGGATTATTTTTTTGTAATAATCCATATCCATTTGTCATATTTCTTCTTCGTTCACGTATCTGATCAAGTGTCCGCAATTCTCCGATAGCCGGCAAGTCGTGCTTATGGGCATCCTGCAGGAAAGTCCAAGCATATTCAGATGCAACTGCCGAATCACGCATCGTGGGCAATTGCGGATTTCTGATCCCTGTCTCTATGGAGTCAGCAAATAAATCGCATAAAACATCTATGTTTTTACCGCCAAACGGTTTCTCGATATGAAGCGTCTGATGTACTCCGTGAAGATCGACTTTCGCCATCTGGAAATTATGTGTCATCCGGGCGATCCCCTTCGTACCGATGATATCTACATATGAGTTGTGAGTCTGATCTTTCGATAATTGTCCGTACACAAACCCTTGCGTTATGTCGAAGACAATCCCGTTTTGGAAAGTACCGTGGCACTGTATCCACCAAGGCTCCTTGTAGTTCCACATGTTCACACCTTGAGCGTGCCATGTCTTATATTCACATCCGGCATACCACCGGGCAATGTCCACATAATGCATACCGCAATCATGAAATGCAGGACCTTCATACTCGTGTCCTTCACCGGGAGCTAACCCTGGGGTCATATGGCAGATACGGAGAATAGCAAGTTCTCCTATTTCACCCTCATCAATAAATTGTTTGATAGCCTGATGATACCATGAATTGCGAAGATAGAGATTGACTGTGGAAAAGCACTGATGGTTTTCCGCCAGATCCACCACTTCCCATTCCTTATCAATGGCATCTGCCACAGGTTTTTCGGATATAATGTGTTTCCCGCTACGGATAGCTCTTTCTATCTGTTCTCTACGGGAATCTGCCAATGCAAATAGCCCGACTACTTGTACGCTTTCATCATCAAAAATTTCCTGTTCGTTCTCTACTATTTTAGACCTAGGCGATAATCTTTTTGCCTGTTCGCGAGAATCAAGATTCAAGTCGCAAATGTATGCCACCTCCCAACGCTCGCTTTTTTGCATTTCTTCCAAATAAAATCGTCCCATACGGCCAAAGCCAATAAGACCAACTTTGATTTTCATAATTACGTGTTTTTATTTTATCATGTATATTCAGTGTGTCTGCCAATTCTTTTTTCCAGAACTCATTGTCTGGTTATTGGAAATCAATTAAATAAACTTTCATAAATATAACCATGAAAAAATCCAGGGACAGAGAATTATTATCCAAAGAAGTGCTATCATACTTCTTTTCTCTACAAATAGAATGGAGATATAATTCCTCCATAAAAGAGGATTGTTAGAAAATGTTCTCATGTCGGTTTTATATTTATTCAATGTTGTGCGACAAAAGTAATATAATTAGAAGGATATAAAATCGCCATTAAGTGAATAATTGTAAAAACGACATGTTTTTTTAGAAACACGCTTGTTTCTCCTTTCAACAGAAGAATAAATTTATTAGGAATTACCTAAATAAAGATGTGGCATTTTAGAAAATTTCTCATCACCTCATCCTATGATGCAAATGGAAAAATTGCTTCATAAATAGTATATATGCAAAACTTAAGATAATGACAATCCCTACCAAATAATAATAACCGAAATCCAAAAACAACAGATACAATACAATTACTAAAGCTTGAATCAACATATATATGAGCGACACAATGATATGAGGGATTTTCAATTCGTTTGCCATAATCTGATATAAATGTTTCCTGTGAGGCAAGCCGATGTTTTCATGAAGCATCAAACGGTGAATAATTGTCAACACACTATCAACTCCATAAACCACAAGAAGAATGATCCAACTAAAATTTCCAGTCGTAAGTATCAGTTGACCGATTAAGAAAAGAATTATAAAAGCCATACTTACCGAACCAACATCACCTGCGAAGCATTTTGCACACTTACGGAAATTAAAAAAGTTAAAGACCAATACCGAACAAAGGAGTGTTAAGATCAGACTCTGTTCAACAAAACAAACAATTTCAACATTTATATAGCCCAACGCAACGAGTACAACCAAGGAATATCCCCCGGTTATTCCGTTTATGCCATCCATAAAATTATAAGCATTTATGATACCCGTACAAACAATCAAAGACACAATAACTGTCCACCAAGGAAATGTAAACAACCCCCACTGGTAAAACATCAATGCCATGGCCGAGAAATGAAATCCCAGACGCAAACTTTGAGAGATGGAACGGATATCATCCGTAAAACTAATGAATGTGACCAACGTCAAGGCCAACATAAACCATGGATATGCAAAATGACTCACCAGAAAGAAAGTGAGGAATCCGATATAGAATATGATGCCACCACCGCGTAAAGTGATCCGGCTGTGTGAACTGCGTTCATTGGGCCTGTCAATGATATTGTATTTATCAGCCACCCGGAAATAAAAAAGTTCTGCCAGAAATAGCAGAACGATCAATATTAAATAGTACATTATCCGTTCTTTATTATCCAATAAAACCATAATTGAATCACTAAGAATAACAATAAAATAATTCCTGCCACTATCATTATTATTGTCCACATAAGCACGTCAGCTTCTCAGAGTCGTTTTATTTTAACTTGGAGTTCTTTTGAGGAAAATTGAAACATAAGGACTCAATCTATCTTAAAATTTTCCAATACATTCAGAGGTAACCAACCAAGTTCGTGCATAGCCTTTTCATTACTGAATGTCAATGAAGTAGTAATCTTTTCCAATTTCAATGAGTTGATTGGAGCTTTACAACCCAATCGATCACCAACCAATGCAAAACTCTTGGCTAACCAAAAAGGAACAGATAAAGGTCTCTTCCTATTCATCTGTCTGCATATCACCTCTTCCAACTCCCCAAAGGTCGGAGAATAACTGTCACAGACATTATAAACCCCTTCTTTCTTTATCAACAAAGGAACAAGATTGGCAATATCCTGTACCATCAGTACACTCTTACGAGCATTATTACCGGCTATGCCCAAGTAGCGATTCCGTCTGATACCCTGAATCATGGCTCCCAAGTTACCCGGTGGACAAGGTCCGGCTATCAGGGAAGGACGGATAATACTTAACCTCACGTGATGCAATCTACACCACTCCTTCAAATATTCCTCCGCCATGATTTTGCTCAATGCATAAGGGGTAGTTCCGTTCAAAGAATGATTCTCCGTTATCTTCTCACCGGAGTCACAACCATAGACGGCAACTGAGCTAATAAAAATAAAAGATTCAGGAATACCACCATTTTCCAAAGCGGTACATAAATTTTTCGTACCCTGTAAGTTCACGTCATAAAAAACTTTCCGTTCTTCTTCTGTGCGGGGAGAAAAATGGGCTTTTCCCGCAGCATGAAATACGACATCATACGATCCATCTAAAACCGGCACGGCCTTTGCCAAATTGACCCTATAATTATCTTGCATTGAAAGGCCGACCGTGGAGACATCATAACGCTTCTCCAGCAGAGGAAGCACATTCGTCCCTAAAAAACCGGAAGCGCCAGTGAAAAGGAGTTTCATAAAAAGCTATTGAAAAAATTGTATTAATTTAGGAAGCAAACGATACAACGGATAAAACATGCTGACAGGAATACCATTTTTCCGGAATGCATTCAGGCATTCCATGTTCCCCCGTTTTATATTAGACAGGCTTTTGCTGGTTGTCCCTCCTAAACGCATCCGCACCAAAGGTTCGGGCAAATAGAAAGTTCTGATATGATCTTTTTCCATCAAACGGAGCATCAATTCAAAATCCGCAGCAAACTTAAATGACAAATCGAAAGTACCATATTTCTGATAAACTTCTCTCTTCACATAAAAAGTAGGATGGGCGGGATGCCAACCTTTAGAAAAAGATCGTTTTTCTCCGGTGATCCAATGACGAATGATTTTAGATGTGTCATACTGGGCCACGTAATATAGATCGGCATATACGCAATCTATATTTTCATTATTTTCAAAACAACCGACCACTTCTTCAATTGCAGTCGTTTTAGCCAGCAAGTCATCCGAATTGATGATACCGACAATATCGCCCGTTGCTCGTGCGAAGCCTTTATTCATCGCATCATACAATCCCTCGTCCTTTTCACTAACCCATTGCATGCGTCCCTCAAATTGGGGTTCATATTCCTTAATAACGTCTATGGTACCATCGGTTGACAAGCCGTCCACAACGATGTACTCTATTTCCGGATAGGATTGTAAAAGAACGGATTGAATAGTATCACGAAGCGTATTAACGCTATTATAAGTAACAGTTACAAGAGAAAATTTCATTGAATTAAATATAAAATCAAGTTCGTCTTCCATCTTCTTGAAAGTGGACTTGGATAATGCCTTTTTAAAATAATTCGAGCTTAATGCCGCAAAATGAAAACACCGAACAGATATCTTTTATAGAAGGCGGTCATAAAGCTTTAAATAGTCCAGATATCTTTCCGCCCTGTCAAAACAGTCCACGGCACGTTGTCTACAAGCAGCTTCATAGTGTGATTTGCCTTTATGCCTGATCCGGGTGATAGAAACCAACATGGAATTTAGATCCCCTCTTTCCACTATATATCCGGTGTCCCGGTCAACAATGTCCTTACAACCTCCCGTATCATATGCGACAACCGGAGTCCCACAAGCCAATGATTCCATATTCACCGTGGGTAAGGTATCCTGGTAAGTTGGATTTATCAAAACATCCGCCATGGAATACAAATCGGCCAACTGGTGTACGTTTTCTGTCTTTTCAATGCCAATGATGCCAGAAGGGAGATTCTTTATCTGCCGTTTGGTTAAACCGACCACCACAATGACCTCTTGGTGAGATAACAGTTCACGAAGTCTAAGAATGTCATCCAGACCTTTGGTCTTATTCCATCCTGTTGCCACAGCCAGTATCATAAAACGTGAGTTCAACCCCATTTGAACACGCATCTCTTCGCGATGGACACGAGGTGTAAAAATGTCCAGGTCAATGCCATTCACAATCACCTCACGCTTAGCGGAACTTAAAAAGGATTGACCGACAACACCGTCCAACCAATGGCAAACAGAGACGACAGTCAGATTTCGGGCAGATGTAAACAGTTCCTTCTTTTGCAGGTAGTTTTTCTTGGAACGATCCTTCAATAAACTCGCAGGATATCCATGTTTATTAGGACAATTACTACATCCCTTAAGCCACTTTTCGCATCCGATATCCTGAAAATGCACACAATGTCCCGTCATTGCCCAACAGTCATGCAACGTCCATACAACCTGAATACCACTCGATGAAAGGTAATCGAACAATATTTCCATGTTCAAATAATATCCATGGATGTTGTGCAAATGAATGATGTCAGGCCTGACCCGTTCAATGACTTTTACCAATTCCCGAGTGCTTCTTTTCGAGGCAAAACCATGTTTATCGAATAATCTGGTATATAGTACGTGTATCAAAAGGTCGACACGGTTCCCTATCTTATAAAGAACGGACGAACTCGAATTGGACCACCTTCCAAATGCAATATAGCTTTGCCAACCGTTTTTCTGAACCAGTTTACCGATATCTTCTGCAATCCTTCCTGTTGAACCGGAATTACAGACTGCATTAATTTGAAAAAGTGTTGGCATTAATACTTCTTTTCGGTATTTAGAAAGTAGTTCAAATGGATTATAGGCCAATCCGGTTCAAAATGACGACGATTAATCACACGTCCACCAAACGAAAAATAATTCTTATAATCGGATTGGCTAAACACGTATGGATAGTGCCTGACAGCAATATCTATCGAATGTGAATTAGCATGTTCCAATCTCCCAAAAGGAAAAGCAAAATAATCACAAGGAACGCCAATGTGCTGTTCAACAACCGTGCGACACTCTCCTATCTGATGTTCCAATTCCTCAATATTGTCATCATTAATATTGTAATGATCAAGTGTATGGGCACCGATTACATGTCCTCTGTTATGCAAATCTTTTATTTGTTCCCAACTCATTGGTAATTTCCCCGGAGTCTTCACAACATTGTTTGTAAAATAATCTATATATTCCCTGTTGCCGGATACAAAATTTGGATTTATAAAAAACGCAGCATTGATATTAAAATCTTCTAGTACAGGTGCAATCATACTATGACATTCTTCGAAACCATCATCAAAACTAAATGCAACCAAAGGTTCAGAAACTACTACCTTGGAAATAATGAGTTCCACAGCGTCTTCAAAACGAATAAACCGGACTAATTTTTCTAACTTCCGTAACTGTGAATGGAATATCTCTTCACAAGGATTTTTTAAAGCGATCCTATGTCCGTTTAATATATGTATCCCCGCCTGCGGTTCTGCAAACGATCCCAAAACATCTAAAATCAGCCCTCTGGCTATTTTCCTACCCCACATAAAAAAACAACTATGTTTATTTAAAATAATTTCGACAATGCTGCCAAATAGATATTCTCAAACTCGGATATCAAACCATCCTTTACTTTAAAACCTGAAGCCGGACATAAATGAGACACTTCTTCATTGACCTGCAAGTTTATAAAACTATCCCGGTAAAAGTCATAAGCTCCGATCTGTCTTAGAAAGCCCACTATTTTACCCTTATCAGGATGCGTATAATTTAAAACGATATTATTTCCATTCAAAATCGTCTGCAACACAATGGAATGAAATCTCATACCCACACACTCGCTACTTTCAGCCAAAATCCGCAATGTCCCTTCCAAACTCAATGGGGTATTCTGGACTGCCACACCCTCATCATCAATTCTATATTTCAGTTTATTCATCCATCTTCGGTCATCCCCGCCAATAGCAAAATAATGCATAGGAAGAAAGAGAAGCCTTTTTTCACTTTTCACTTTTCGATTTCGTAATATCTGAAATACTTTTTCATTGATTTCCTTACCATTAATTTCATCATTAATCCTATATTCCATAGGAAAATCACGTACACAGGCAACTATATCCTCTTTCCTTCTCTCAGGAATAGCATGCAAAGATTTATATCGTTGTGCTGCAAAAACAGCCGGATCTATTGATGAGAGTACCTCTTTGGAATGTTTACCGGCTATACGCCTGTATTCCCCAGTGGAGATCTCATCCCGGAAAATGGTAACATCCGCTTTCTCAATGATATGAACCAAGCTCCGTTCATACCGTTTGGTAATCATCGGTCCTACTCCACAACCCAAAATCAGCGTACGCTTTCGAAGTTTTTTAGCTTTTGAAAAAGCATATTCTATCATATACAAACTCCACATCCCCATTAACGGACCACCGCCCATTACCAAAATATCACACCATTCTATTACATCGTCCATTGCTTCGGGATTTTGAGAATCGAATAAATTCAACTCCCCTATACCGTTATTTGCACATTTCCTATAGAATTCTGAATCTTCCAAGAGTGTCCTCTCCGTAAAAAAGGGATAAATACTCCCTAACTTCACTTCATAGACTCCATAAGCTCTATTTAGGATTGAAAAAATCCCTGCTAATATAGCCCTGTCCCCGATAGTTTCAGTACCATACCAGCCAATGATAGCTATCTTAACCATAATGCTTTGATTTTATATTTGATCCAAACCGAAGGTTTCAGCAGTTCTGCAATAAAAAGAATAAGTCCTTTCACGCTGGGCAACACAATATAATGGACACAAGTGTCACAATTCTTTTCAAGTTTCTTCTCCTGCTGCCGCAGCAATCCGCTTTTCCACAATTCTGTTGCTGTCTTCTCTCTCAAATTTCCCACCTTGTCACTCGCTGTCGCACATAAGCAAAGGTCAAGATTCTCCGTTATGGTAACATCGCCTCTCAGATAATTGCATCCTGCCAAACGTCCCTTTCCACCATTTTTCAGATAATAGTAAGTAAGAAATGCACGTAGCCTTGTTTTCATTCCTCTGCCTTCTTTAAACTTTCCGTAGAAATATTCAGTTGCCAACAGGCGCGACCACCTAGAATGCATAATATCGAAATCCTGCTTTCCGTCAAAATTATGTAAACGCTTATTGGGAACTGCTGGATGATAATAAGCTGGAATTCCTAACGAAGTATTGAAATATTCAATTTCACTGACGTAGGCTATATTTTCATTAGAAAGAGTGGTCCCTATATCGAGTACATCACAATATTTTGACTGTTCGGCTTTTATTAATTTTATCGTTTCCACCGTTTTATTAAAAACTTTCGGAATCCCTCTTACCTTATTATGTACTTCCCCCACTCCATCTATCGAAATTGTCAGATAAACTAAAATCCCCCGGGACTTACATTTAGATCTTATAATCTCCATCATCGGCAGAAGACGAGACGCTATAATTCCATTGGATATCACATGGACACGGTTTAACTTCTTCAATACCAATAATGCATCCATCAACTCCCCCGTTTTCTTATAAGTCGATGGTTCTCCACCATTCAGTCCCACTAACCGAACCTGATTAAAAAAAGAATCTTCCAACGCTTTCTTCAAATCACTAGGGTTCAGTTCAACAGGATTACTCTGATCTTTCCAAATATTGCAAGTTATACAACGTGAGTTACAACGACTCGTCACAGGCATCTGTAACACCCGTGGTTTTATACGTTTTTTAAACGCAGTCATCCTCAGATAATTGAGTGCAAATACAACAGCATTTTTCATTGATTCTTAATTTTAAGACGAGTATCTGCAAGGATGCTCTCCGCTATACGACGATAGGAGAAAAACTTTTGTCCTTCATTCCGCGCATTCAGACTCATTTCCACCCTTAGTTCAGGATGATCAATCAAACTACTGAGTGCCGGTTTAATATACCGCACATCACTATCTTCAAGCAACAGAACATTTCTCTTTACATTTAAATAATACATCCCCTTATACCAGTCTTTAACGATCAAAGGCAACCCACAACAAATTGCCTGTTCCCACATAACAGAATGCCCTCCGGGAAAACAAGCTATATCCGAAGCAAAAAAGTAGTTATATACATTCTCCGAAGCAATCCAGCCTATAAGATGAATTTTAGGATTTCCATTTACAGCCTTTTGCAATTGTTCTTCGTAATTCTTGTCGACTGTACCAAAAAGGATCAGATGCACATTCGGTTTATTTAAATCATTAATAGCTTCACATAAATGATGACTCATTTTCTTTGAATCCAGCTTTCCGCCACTGATCACAACCACGTCATCAGTTCCTATATGAAGTTGCTCCCTTATTTCTCGTCGTATCTTTACCTCATTGGCAAAATCCATATTTTCCAATATTCCTCCCCGAGGCAAAAATTTTAACTTTCTATCGGGAATACGATACATATCTTTCATGAAAATCCGAATATTCGGAGCCAAATAATAATACAGGTCTACTTCATTTCTCGTTTTATAAATAATAGACCGGTAGATTATTTTATGCATCAACACCCTTGAAACAATACCATGACCGGCATTATTATAATCATTATGACAATCCATCACCAATGTGATGCCGGGGTGTTTCTTTTTATACTTTGCAAGATCCAACAGGCAAAACATCGGAGAACCATGAAAAAAAATCAAGTCTGGCTCAATTTCTTCAAGTGTACTTATCAAATTTTTAAACTCCCAAAATCGAAAATTCACTTTATGTTTAAGCGGTAAACGAATAATCCGAAAGTCTGCCGATTTTTTTTTGCTAGACACGGCTTTACTCTTCTTTATCAAAGACATATCAAAATAAAGCGAAGAATCGTCACTTTGGCTCGTTATGACCGTAACCTCATGCCCCAACCTGGCATGCATATCCGCCAACTCATTATCCTGATAGGCAAATCCCTCCAGAAACTTACGCGCTACGTACACAATTTTCATTTCAAAATTATTTATACTTATCCATCAAGCGTTGCACATTCTCCTTAAAGCCACTCTTTTTCTGGATTTGCGTTACATCTACTAACCGCACATCATCCAAGTTACCCTCCATACACTCTCTCACAGCAAATCCGGCAGCCCATCCCAATTGTGCCATATCCTTGTTCAAACGGCGCGCAGCAAGAGCGATATGACTGGCTCCGTAAGCTCTGCAGGCAATCAATACATTCTTTACACCGAGGGGGATCATACATCGGTAGGGAATTCCCGAAGGCTTGATGCTTTTATTAAATAGCGTAACTTTTCTTCTATCAATATTTTGGGTAATATGAAAATCAATGGTATGACTTCCACATGCAATATAATCTTTCAAATTATCGGGGTCTATCAACTCTGTCAAATCATTCTGTCGCAGCATATATTCACATTTTATCCGATAAGACTCCCTCATTCCAAGCATAGGAGCAAATTCCCCCGTATAATTCCACAATCGCTGATTAACGGGATATCCGCGATACGACCCACTCATTCCGTCATTATAACGCTGTTGTAAAGTTGTCTTTACAAACTTCCAATGTTCGAGAAATCTATTTACCGCGGTTTTATACGCCCACTCCGGTTTTCCTAAACATTCATAACCGGTCATCCCTAATCCGGTCATTGGATTACAAAATCTCTGATTGGCATAGCCGTCCGAATCGATATAATCCGGTTTAACTACTTTTCCGTCTTTTTCATAAACCGTTTCTATACTACCTAGAAATTCGTTATCACTTTGAGATTTTTCGGGAGGCAACACCCTGTAAAACAAGGAAGGCTCGTTTAAGGATGTTTCATCATATTGATCATTTTTAGGCATCAAGTCTTCATTAAAACGAGAATACGGATCTTCACCGATATAATAATCCACTCCAGCAGCCCGGCAGAGTACTCCATCACCTGATGAATCGATAAAGAAATCGGCTTCAATATCCATACAATTCCCATCTTTATCTTTTACGGTGATTACATGAATCTTCTGTTTTCCACCCTCACAAGTAACACTTTTTATATCTCCGAACCAATGCCCTGTCAGCACTGTGACATTCTGTGCTGCATCCATATCTTTCCTATATTGTTCAGCCAACTTTTCATGGTTCAACAATAAATTCCCTCCTCCTCCAAAACAGGCAGGCAGTATGCTTTTGCGTATTACTTCCGGTTTATACCCATATTCCATCAGTAGCTTTTCCAGATAGGGAGGATTGATACCCTCCGCCCATGTTTGCACCCAGGCATTGACAGCCGTTCCTCCTAATGTCAAATAGGGCTCTACCAAAATAACATTCACATTTTCCTGATTAGCCAATGCATAGGCAGCTCCCATTCCTGCTGTACCGGCTCCTAGGATACAGACCTTATACGCTTTTACTTTCCGCATATCACTTATATTTTATAGTTGAAAATCTAAATAGAATCAATATCAAAAAGAACCCGCAAGAAATCAATGTAGTAAAAAGAGAAACATTCAGTAATGCACTCACCACTCCAAGAAGAATAATGAAAACAAAATCCGGATTATGCCTTGCCGATACTTTATTTAAGTATTTCAAGAAGAAGAAGAAAACGATTGAAATAAAAATAACACCATAGATGCCTGCTGCTGCCACACCATCAGTAACTAAAAAATTGGCATTGGCATTCATGGATTCTTCAATATCAAAACCTTTATAGGCCGACCACACAGCTTTTCCTAACGCATCGTGCCCAAACGGGTATGCTCCCGTTATATAATTGACAATTCCAATATGACTATAGTAAGTATGTTCCGCTGTTCTAAAAAAATCTATATAAGAAGCCCCCAACAAACCGGAAATACCAAGGGTTCGCATTAATAACAGAGCCGAAATAGGAAAAATGATAGTGGTGTCTTCACATCCCATAACCTTCGCTATTTCATACCAAATCATCACCCCCAAAAAAGCAACAACTATAAAAGGGAAAAAATACCGAAAGCCTATGTATTTTAAACACAAAAATATACCACATGCAAATACCGGAGCTGATATAGTCGTTTTCGCCCCTATTGCCATATACACCAGCAAAGCCATCAAAACAGCAATTATTATAAAAGATCTCTTTCTATATACCAATCCTATAGCCATGTATAAAGGCAAAAAGACACGTCCAATCCACAAAACAAAGTAACCGATCATAAAGGAATTCCCCTTCAATTCATAATTTTCATTACGAAGATCATATACTTCCTCAAACGATACCAACTTTAATGCTCCCGGACCATAATGAAATAAGACAAACAACGCTAAAGCAACTCCGGAAAACAACCAAAAATTAAGAGAAAGCGTATTAGTTTTATTCACAACCTTCTTATTCGAAAATTTATCTACCAGGAAAAAAAGAATCATGGCACACATATATGCAAACTGATATCCTATAACCGAGAGATAATCTGTAAAATGATATTGAATGGTTATCACCGTAGGCAAGTACACCAAAGCATATATCATAACTGATATAAAGTTAGAAGCAACCTTCTTTACCGAATAAAACAAAATTGGGAATAAAGCAATCAGGTTTGTCACTGATACTTCATAAACGGTATACGTATTGTTATAGTAACCAAAATATCCCCATACAGGTACTAAAAAAGAAGTGTGTATATATCTATAAATAAAAAGATAAAGAAAAGCCGTTATCAAATTTGCACAATCTGTCCTTCCTATTTTTACTGCAAAAAAACTTTTCATATAATTATCTTTTCCCAACTAAATAATGCTAGATACTCTCATCTGCACCAAACAGCCCTTATTATAATCTATTTCAACAACCATCGATTGATTGCCTTTTTTACCAAAGCCGTATGCTTCTCAAACAAACAATAAATACACCAGGAAATAAATAAAACAATTATCAGAATCAAAGAATACAATAACAGATTATTCCAAGACAAAGAATCAAACTGGCTCATATTGAAATACTTGAATATAAACAAACAAATAGTTTGATGTACCAAATAAAGCGTATATGAAAATACAGCTAACTTTATCCCTAAATAGTTCAAGCAATTACTCCACTTGTGTTCAGGTCGCATCAAAACAATCTGTTGGATAAATATCGCTCCAAACAAGGAAAAAACAAGCTCTATCAATCCTATATTAAATGAAAAGGATAAGTTGCCTATTCCATGACTATCACGCCCAAACTGATAACACAATACCATCAACATCATCATTAATATACTTGTATAGAAAAGAAAACCATTCCGTTGCTGAGGTTGACATACATAAGCAAAAGCACCAATCAACCACACTAATAAGTAAATAGGTTTTAGAAATGCAAAAACGGATAAAACCAAAACTAAAGAAAACAAAGTCCAAACATTTCTTTTACTCAAAAGTAAGGCAACAGCACCCATCAAAAAATAAAACCAAACCTCATAACTCAAGCTCCAAAACGGTCCCACCAATGAAGGTACTAATATGCCTTGTAATGATAATAAATTACCTAAACATGTCCAATAATTAACTTCTTCATTCAATATATGAGCGGTTATCAGATACAATAATATGGCAGAAAACAATGGCAATAAAATACGTACACTTCTATTTATAGAATAACTTTTCAGGTCGAAAGTTCCGATACCAATTCTTTTTATTGCCGCTCCCCCTACAAGATAGCCACTTAATACAAAAAAAATTAAAACTGCTTCATGTCCCATCCTCGTAATCGAGTAGAAAAACAACTTTCCATTACCTTGCATATCATCGTATTCACACCAAAATACACCTCTAGAGTGATTCAATAACACTATAAAAGCTGCGAAAAAACGTAATAAATCAATCCAATAATAATTTTTATTCATATTTCATTTTAGTGTTTTGTTCAATATTAACAAGTAACTTTCACCAATTTACCATTTATCATAAAGGGCTTGGAAGAAGGTATTTTATAAATCACTTTCCCCTCTTCAGCTTGATCTAAAAGAGTCTGCAACAGATGATTTGCTCTAAACATTTCGATATGCAGATTGGATATTTTCGTTTTCTTATACTGAGACTTATCGAAACTACGTTCAATAACCTTCTTTTTCTTCCGCTTGCGTGGCAACGCAGGAAATAACATTCTTTGCATAGCTACGTTGCCTTCCGCATCTCTGTACCTATATTCTATTTCTGAATTGAAGAAATGTTGAAAATAGGTATATCGTGTTCTTAAAAGGCTTTCCGTGCAATGATGAACCGTAGGTAAAAGGTGTGGTAAACCAAACGTGAAAATCAAAGCATCTTTCAAGAAAAGCTTATAATAAGGAGAATGTTCATCCCATGCCGTCATCGACAAGTGATGTTCGGAAACAAAATAATCGGCAAGATAACCATAAGCACATACTGAATGCTGAATATTTATACTACGCTTGACACCCGGATACTTTCTGAACATCTCAGTCAGATATCCTGCACCCGATGGTGTGGTATTCACATCAAAATCAATCCATTCCGGATTGCTCAAATCGCGTTCCGGAACAAATTTACATTTAGGATAGGCTGGCATCAGAAGCGTTCCGGAAGAGCCAATAATGTCTATAATCGAATTTATCAGTTCTTCTGCTGTACCCTGAAAATTATAAAACTCAGTCATCGAACTATGGATAAATACCACTGAACCTTCTTTCATGCCCATTGACTCCAATACATCCGTCAAGTCATGGGTAGTAAACTTCTTTCTATATATTTTTTGGAATACCCACTTTCTTCTTTTATGGATATAAAGAGTGAGATTATCCGTATGAAGAATCTTTTTCAACAATCTTTTTATCATCAGTAATTTCAGAATCTATTTTGAGAAAACATATATCAAGCGATGGTAATATGGGGCCAAAGAACGCACCCATGAAATATGTTTCAAACGCTTGGCAAGTACTTCTATTTTTATACGGCAAGAGCAAATATAATAAAACAGATTATTGCTCCGGAAATTATGAGTAGTATACAACAAGTGAGAATCGCCACCATAATGGGTTACATAGTCTGAACCTCCCCACAGAAAATGAAATTCAGCCGCTTTTTCATCAATAGCTTTCTTTATGGCAAGATAAATAACAGTGCGCCCCACACTGTACTTTGCAAAATCGACATCGAAAGCCACCAATACGGCAAAATATTTATTGTTGACTTTATAGCATAATAGCCCTCCTATAAATTTACCTGAAGCCCTGATTACCGTAATTCGTCCATATTCCTGTGCAAAACGCCTGTGTTTTTGTGAAGCTGATACATCAAAACTATTAACTTGCTTCTTCTCTTTGAATCTTCTTTCCTTCAAAAGAACAAATTTTTCAAAGATATCTTCGTCCAATTCATTGACTTTTACATTTTCCCAGAATTCAATATCCTGAAAATCTTTTTTAAGTTTATTATAATATCCTCTGAAGCGGGTTCTGGACTTCTTTCCCAACAGGGTATCATACTCTTCAGGCGTAGCAGGCAGTTTTATATACAAGTCTGAAGAAGCCGAATAACATAGGGCATTCCGGGCCTGATAAGGTGACATTAATCCTCGAAAAGTAACCTTTCGTACCTTACTGTAATGATCAAAAATCCATCGCGTAAAGAAATCCAGACAACTTTTCTCAAAATCAGTAACCCTATTCAACAACACACACTCCGTGGAGTATATCTCATAGATAAACGCTTCACACAAAATATCATTTTCATAAAGCAACAGCGTTTGTAATTTTTCTATTTGCTTTAGCTCTTTAAAATAAGACCAAGTGACATACATCGATTGATATCTCGTCTCTAAAAAAGAAGTTATATCGGCAGGAACACCTGGCTTACATTCAACTCTAAACGGATTCATTTTTATTAAAAAGATAACTGACCTATAGGCTCTACATTCGAACAATTTAAATAAAGATCGGCAGGAGTTACAAAAAAGACTTCCTTCTCATACGATCCATTCATTGGGTGTATCTTATTAACCACTGATTTGTCAGTCAAAATAAGATTTAATGAATTCGCAATCTCTCGTGCAGGAGCTACAAGATCTGACAAATCCAGTATTTCAGAACCACACATCGAAGGCTGTTCGCTTATTTCTACATGTTGTTCCTTTCTTGCACCTTTTTTAATCCCAGCATTTTTTTCACTTTTTATAAGATGAATGAAGTCATTAAAAATCTCACTTTCTTCACTCATATTCAACATATTGACATTACTTTCAACTCGCGTATTACTCAGATAGGGAGTGTCTCCTAACAATGTAATCAATGATATCCGATCATTTCCCCTTGTCCGTTTCAACAACTTTGTCGAATAGTCCCAATCAACCACCATTTTATTAAACTTCAGAGGACATTCGGCATCCAAGTAACACTGAGCTACATACTGTGAACATACCATTGGATTTTTGCCTTTTGATAGTAAATTGTTTACAGTTTCAGCAAGTAAACGAGCTATGTATTCCAAAAAAGTATAGAAAATTTTATTGGTCAATGTCTTTTTGCTGAACTTCTTATAAACTAACAATATGCCAAGTAAAACTAAATCGATATAAGCATAATCAGTCTTGTCCTGAATATAATATTCGATAGAATTCAATAACTTATTTAATTCCTCAGCATTTAAATGATAACGACGTATAAAAGGCATCTCATCAGGCAATGGTGTTAAACGTATACCTTCGAGAGTAGATTCCGCAATCAGGAGTTCGTCCTCTATTTTATACATTAATGCGGCATGGCTGACAGAACTATCCGTCAGTAAAGCAATTGCTTGAGATAATTTAGATCCTTCCGGAGCCGGAAATACCAAAATATCCCCTACTCTCAAGTTTTCTATTCCAATTCTTTTTTCTGTGATCATTTTAATTTGTCTTTCATATTATAAAATATTATTGTCATGACATCTGTTTAAGAGCCTGTTTCAATTTTTTGTCTTACTTTATCCTCAAAAACGTTCTAAGGATTGTGCTAAATTCCTTAAAAGCTTTCAATCCAAAGATGCCCGACAATGACAGAAAACCAACAACAAACAAGATAGTATCCAGACAGACATCCGCCAAACTGCTTCCCGAAGCCGGAATCATCCAAATTACGGCTCCGATCAAACCTGCCAAAATAAGATAAGGTAAAATTGTTTCAATCTGTTCCAACACTGAATAAGTAATTAACTTTCCGGAGTAGTACATGTTTACGAAAGACATTCCAAACATTACCAGAAACTGTCCGATCAATAATACGGATATTCCATACTTAATAGTCATGACAATCGAAAGCAAGAACAGAATATGACGAACCGAATCCAAAATAACAAGCAATTTACCCCTCTTGTATAGCCTGTATACATTATAACTTATCTGCATGATGGGAAGCGTAAGTCCATACAAGCAAAGTAGTTGGAAATAAGGAACTGCGGGCAACCATTTTTCAGTGAGTAAAAGTAAAAACAGCGGTTTAGCAATACAAATTAACAGAAACATCAAAGGAAAAATGACAAAACAGGTGACTTCGATAATCCGTTTATAGGCTTCTTTCGTACGGGAAAGGTCGTCTTTAAAATATACCAACGTAGGAAACGAAACCTTCATGATAACACTTGTCAATGTCGATGCCGAAAAATTTTCAAAACGATTGGCTTGATTGTAATACCCTACTTCATCCGAGTTGTAATATTTCCCAATGACAAGCACATATACATTCTTCATTATCGTATTGATCAACGAATGTAACATAAGGTTCATACTAAAGGCAAACATTTCCCTTATTACCGCCAAAGAGAGTTTCAACGTAGGTTTCCACCTTCTAAGTGCCGTATACAACACTGTCCTTATAAAGGACAGTGACAGTTGTTGTATCACCAGTGCCATTATTCCATACCCGGCATATGCCATCCAAATGCCAAGCAATCCGGACAACAACGATGCACTGACACTTACAATAGCCGACTTTTTAAACTGAAGGTATTTCTGAATAATTACATTTTGAATCAGTCCGAATGAACTGACAGGAATAATAAGAAAAAGTATTCGTGCATAGCCTGTAAGATCCGGAATATTATAAAACCGTGCTATATAAGGACTGCAGACATACAATATCGCATACAACAAGGCCCCCACTGTCAGATTCAGAAAAAAGACAGTTGAGAATTCAAGCTCGCCTGCATCTTTTTTTTGAATCAAAGCTTGTGAAAAACCGGAATCCAACAATATATTAGCTATAGCTACAAAAACAGTCAGCAAGCCAATGACTCCGTAATCTGCCGGAGTCAATATCCTAGCAATGACGATGGTGACAATAAACTGTATGCCCAATGAGGAAAACTGCCCGATAGACTCCCAAACAACTCCTGAAATTAATTTTTGCTTTATTTCTGTCACTTGTTTTTATCGTTTAAATCCACATGCCCGGTTTGTCAGAGAGCGGCATCCGCTATCTCTTCCGACAAGCAACCTTTCACATCATAGACAACCGACTTCTCAGCACATAAGGAAGGAATATCCAATCCTAAAAATTCTCTGTGGCAGACAGTAAGCACCACTGCGTCATATTTTGAACGGGGAAGTGAATTTACGATGTCCAGTCCATATTCGCTTTTTACCTCTTTTGCCACTGCCCAAGGGTCAAAAATCGTAATATGAGAGGAATATTCACTGAGAACTCTATAAATATCTAGTACTTTTGTATTACGGATATCGGGACAATTTTCTTTAAAAGTAACTCCCAAAATTAGAATATTCGCATCTTTCACCAAGATTCCTTTTTTATTCATCAACCGGATAACCTGATTTCCAACAAACTCACCCATACTGTCATTCACGCGTCTCGCTTCAATCAATATGTTGGGAGAATACCCGTGTACCTGTGACTTCTCTATTAAATAATATGGATCCACGCTGATGCAATGTCCTCCTACCAGTCCGGGTTTCAATTTTATGAAATTCCACTTTGAAGCAGCAGCTTCGATTACATCATTCGTATGAATACCCATCACATTGAATATCCGGGAGAGTTCGTTAAAAAAAGCAATTTGTACATCGCGCTGACAATTCTCGACTATTTTAGATGCTTCCGCCACCCGTATAGTCGGTGCCATATGAGTACCGTTCAATAATACCGAATTATAGAGTTTATCTATTTTCCGTGCTGTCTCTAAAGTAGATCCTGAAGTTACTTTCTTAATCTTCTCAACCGTATGTTGCTTATCTCCCGGATTTATCCGTTCTGGGGAATATCCGGCAAAGAAATCTTTATTGAACTCCAGACCGGATGTACGTTCGATGACAGGAATACATTCTTCCTCCGTCACACCGGGATAAACGGTAGATTCATACACCACGATATCCCCTTTCCTAATAAAGTTCCCAACCGTTTCGCTTGCCTTCAACAAGGGGGTCAGGTCTGGACGATTTTTCTGGTCGATAGGAGTAGGCACAGTCACAATATAAAAAAAAGAACCTGCCGCATTTTTCCTGAACTCCACCACTTCATCCGGATCAAAAGTACAGCGGAATCCGTTCAAATCAATGGCTTCTTTCAGTAATTCATCAGTTACCTCCAACGTAGAATCAACACCATTCATCAACTCAGAAACACGTTTTCGGTTCACATCAAAACCCAGTGTCTCGTATTTCGTAGAAAATAATCGGGCTAATGGCAAACCCACATACCCAAGACCGATCACAACAATCCTAATATTATCCATTTGTTATCTAAAATTATTATTGAAACATACCTGATCCGAGAGTCTGATAACTCCTTTCATCCCACACTCTTCCCGTCTCGGCAAAGTGTCGTTTTATTCCATCCGGTTTACAAATTTCAGTCCGCAATTTCCCAGTGTGGATAGGGATTTTCTTCCAGAGATTTTAAATATTCTACCGTTTCACGCTCCGTATCCGTCCATTCCCTGCCAACCCACGTATTGATAATTGCATGAGCTTGATCTAAAAGATTCCGGTCGAAAACTTCCGCATAACCAGCCACAAGGAGCTGGCATTTTAACAAGGACGCAGGAAGATAGTCAAGTATCTTCCAACAACGCTCCAATATTTCATGAATACGTTCTTGTTTGTCACCATCATCGTAAAGTGTTGCATTATATCCCATCAGGAGAGACAAACACAAGGAAGCTTCCTCATCGATGGTCGATGGCTTATGATGAAATAAAATATTGGCACGGTGAAAAACTTCACGGTTCAATGCTGTAAAATGATCACTATAAATGGGACTATCGTCCACACCCAGATAAAATAGCTCATGTGCAAGAGCATACAAGGTTGAAATTTCGGATGCTAACATAGAAAGATTATATACTATTTATAAATTTACGATGAATTAAAACCAATCCTCTTAAAGGTTTCCCGATGGAATTATTTCGACAAGAGAAGGATGTATAAAAGTAGTGGCAACAGCCATCACTCCTTCAATTGAAACCACTACACGACGGTCATGACAAACTCGTACAAACTCACCTTCAACACCGGCAAAAAGACCGCCTGTGATACGCACACGGGCTCCTTTAGGAAGAGTCAACCCGGAAGGCTCGAAATAAAGAACAGCCTGATCGTAATTCCCGGAAACTGCCATGAAATTACGCATCTGTACATCTGGAATAATGACCGGTTGTCGATATTCACGATTCATAATGTAACGGATGGGAATGTTTATTCCTGCAGATTCTTTTATCCAGTCGATACGATTACGCGAAGTATGTACAAAGACAAGATTGTGAACAGCAGGAACCAATTTACGGATTCTCCGCCCATCCTTTATTCTATATTCGTAATGCATCGGGATAAAATTCTCGATACCTTCCGTATCAAGATATTCCTTCAATAGTAATTCACGGCTGTAAGTGACGCGAAGCGCATACCAATTCAACGAATAATTGTTATCTTTATTCATGTGATATTTAAAAGTAATATCGTCGTTTACGTTAAGATATATTCTGGGGACACCGGAGTAAAGAAATACCTGCCGATCAAGTTATGTAATGCGTTTATTGATTTTAATTTCAATGCATTCATGTTATTTCAAGAACCTCCACTATCACAGAAGGAGGGAAATGAAATAGTTATTTTGATATAATATAGTTAAGTTTAGTATATTAGATTCAGTCGACTGCTAAATTTATATCACAAGTAATAATATCACATATAAAACGCATGAATCACGCCGCTCTTGGGTTCATGCTCAGTATAAAATGAACTATTCTATGCAATATTCGTAGAATGCTAACAAATGATATTTAGAAAAAAACGGGAATATACAAAATGGAAGGGATTGATTCTTTGATACCTTATAGTCCACCATCTTTCTTAGAGCACTATCTAATTCTCTCTAAACGAATAGATGGGAAAAAAACTTGGAAATCCAAAGACGGAAAGCGTCTTTATCAATGGGATTCACAACACGGCGATGTAGAAATCTACAGTGCCAAAAACGGTGTTCATCTTGGTTGTGCTGACAAAGAAACTGGAAAAGTCACAAAACCACCAGTTAAAGGAAGGAGATTAAGCGATGTCTAACTTTATTCAAGATTGTATTAATGCAGATGCGTTACTAGAAGAAATTGATGATTATATTGCAAAATGGCACGAATCCGATTCAAATGAAACTATATACGATTATTTGGGCATGACAGAGGAAGAATATTACTTATGGGTTGAAGATGATTTTTATCTTAAATATATTATCAGTGCGCATGAACAAAACAAAAAAATTGAAGATTTAATATCCGAAGAATATGATACAAAAATGGTCGCACGAGCGTCATCGCCAGAAGAAGCCAAAAAAATATATAATTGGTTAGTACAGAAAGGAAAGATTAATAATGAGCATTGAGCTAGCAAAAAAAAGGGCAGCAAAATTTTTTGCTTATCATAATTTAAAATTACCCGTTGATGTGGTAGCATTATTGAATACATTTGCTTTTGTGGAAGAAGAAATAATTCCTAGTAAAGGTGATGCCATTTGCATTAACAAAACTGGTAAACCACATATAATAATCAAGAAAAATATTTCCAAATTTAGAAAGCGTTTTACATATGCACACGAATTAGGGCATTTACAAATTCCGACACATACTGGTATGATTTCTTGTAGCACCGATTTAGATTCCTCCATAAATCATAGTGAATATATGAAAATGGAAGAAGAAGCTAATGCTTTTGCAGCAGAATTGTTAATGCCGGAGCATTGGCTTATAGACATGATAAATACTTACTCTGACTATAACGAACTTATTAAACAAGTGTGTGACACAGCTCAGGTTTCCTTTATGGCTGCTCTTTATAATATAGTCCCACTCTCCCCTGCAAACCACATGTTTTATATTCAGGATAAGATAAATGCATTTTGTCATATTAAATTTGGCTCTAATATTAACCAACCTATTTTTCTATATAAAGAAGGTTCTTATGACCCTGACTGGCTTTCTATCAATATGCAGTCAAGACTTAAAGATATCACCAATGAGACAATGGATGTTTCCATTATTATTTTCAAAAAAGTTATTTCTATAAATACTG
>ERZ773242.808-NODE-808-length-34466-cov-19.604923_pt1 | contig 34466 bp, 42 predicted proteins | sample MGYA00511077_ERZ773242 | MGnify/ENA primary metagenome ERZ773242 (study PRJEB29015, sample SAMEA2737754) | human gut metagenome | biome: human gut; feature: human-associated habitat; material: faeces | place: China | collected 2012 ... | reverse complement strand
TGGGCCGTCTACGGTTCCACAGGATTCAAAGGAGTGAATGCGACCAATAACTGACTTGGTAGCCCCCGCCGTAGCGGTATTTTCTGTTGTATTACAATTAGTTAAATTACTCATATCGCTTCAATTGGCTCTAGTTAACTCTGGTTTATGGACGCATTATGGACATTCCTGACACCGGGTTAAGAGTCACTGCATCTTGTAAGAAATCCGGTGCAAAGTGTGCGTAGGTCATAGTTTGCTGAATGTTAGAATGACCCAGGATGCGCTGCAATGTGATTATGTTACCTCCATTCATTATAAAATGTGTGGCAAATGTATGCCTCAAAACATGCACTGCCTGTCCGTCAGGTAAATCGGGTTTTACTTCCCTGAGAGCGTTGCGCACTTTGTAGTAACTGGCATTAAAAAGCCTGCCTGAATTTTTGGTCTTGATCCGTTTAATCAGGTCCTGCGAAACGGGAATTGTCCTGCGCTTTCCGTTTTTAGTTTTCATAAACGTAACCATCTGGTTAATGATGTGTTCAGCTTTTAAATTAGACACTTCACTCCAGCGTCCACCAGTAGAAAGGCAGACCAGAGTCGCATTTAATTCATCACCATCGAGCATGGATAACAGCCGTGTAATCTCTTCACTGGACAAAAAAGCCATTTCTGTAACAGCTTCACGTAATCGCTTAACCTCACGGAACGGGTTGTGAGAATGGTATTCACCGGCATCAATTAACTTGGTGAACATCCCGCTCATTATTGCCAGATGCCGATTTACGCTGGCTGGTTTTAGACCATCGTTCATCATTACAACGCGATAATCAGTTATCGTTTTCTTTGTTAGCTGGTCAGCTCTGGACACTCCCATTTCTGCAAATTTGGCGATTATTGTCGTCAAACGCCCCCGTTCAATATCTCCACGCTCATGTGATTTTCCGTGATATATCCACCATCTGCCTAACAACTCTGTAAGAGTTCGTCGGTCGGCTGGCTTCTCCAGCCACTCTTTGTTGTGGTAGTTAACCAGTACATGACGTTCGAATGCTTGAGCTTCACCTTTAGTTTTAAATTTCCGCCTGATACGTTTTCCATCTGCACCCTGCGGTCTGACGTCCACTTCATAACGACCATCATCGAGCTTTTTAATAGACATAAAGCCCTCCGATGACGCTGTTTACTTCTACTACTTGAAAATTAATGCAATTTTCTTTCGTACATTTACTGCATACATATGCTGAATAAATCGTCAGCCAGTCTTTTGGTCTGAGTGGTGCAAGGTTGTTGAGTCTTGCCCAATGTGCGCGAGCGCCGGGGCTATTTGTCCGCCAGCGGGATCAGTTTCATCAAACATGAACCAGTCACGGTACTTGCGAAATCTTTCAGGCTTGAAAAATTTCATGCCTGCGTCAAAAGACATCTTTACTTTTCCCTGCTCATATCCAGCATAGGTGTTGTAGTTAATTCCAGTTAATTCAGCAACTTGCTTCCTTGTCATTCTTTCTGACTCCCGAATAAGTGCGAGTTTCTCTGCTTGAGATGTGATTTGTGTATTTGACATGAATTGTCGTATCTCGTAATTTATGTTGTATGCGACACGCCAGAACAACTCAGAGCGGCTTCAAATAGCTCTGGTTGAATGGCACCAAAGTTGAGGATATCAAAATGAGTATTGGATCAGAAATGAATAACGATGTTGGAGAAAAAGTATCTGATCTCACAAAAAGTAAAAAATGTGACATCAAACTTGCAGCCGCACCGTCGGATTTGCTCTCGAAAGAGGGATTTGCTCTTTACATCGGTAAGACGCCTCGTGCTGTTGCTGAAATGGCGAAAGCAGGCAAGTTACCAGCCTTTTATATGACGGACCCATTAAAGCCGGGCGGTCATGCTGAGTTATGGATTAATCGCCGTGAGTGGGACAAGTACGCAGCCCAACTAGTTGATGAAGCTCCGACAGAATGGCATGACTGGAAAAATCGCATTAGTTACAGCAAATCAAGACATGGCCGTGCGGCTTAAGGTGGAAAGGATGAACGAGCCTCGTTGTATTGCTCAGTTATTGCGTAACGAAAGCCCCAGGGCGATTGACTTCACCATTACCCACGGTAAGGGGCGTAAGGGAATCATTATCCGCACCAAAAAACAGAGTCCGTTAAAAAAGGCTCTGACCTTTCTGAAAAGCCGGAGGGTATGGAAATGACAGTGATGACGCTCAATCTCGTTGAAAAACAACCAGCAACTATGCGCCGGATAATTGGTAAGCATCTTGCCGTCCCTCGCTGGCAGGAGACATGTGATTATTATAATCAGATGATGGAGCGCGAACGGCTAACGGTTTGCTTCCATGCACAGTTAAAACAGCGTCATGCAACGATGCGTTTTGAAGAAATGAACGACGTCGAACGTGAACGGCTGGTTTGTGCAATTGATGAATTGCGTGGGGCATTCTCAAAACGCCGTCAGGTCGGTGCAAGTGAGTATGCATATATTAGCTTTTTAACTGTCAGTCAGCGCCGTACTTTATTTATGCACGCACGACTGACAGAAAATGAATTTAATCAGCCATACTGGCGAATTAATGAAGAGTCATGTTACTGGCGTGATGCTTTATTCCGTGCATTACGTGAATTATTCAGTCTGTTTGAATATGCACCGACAATTCTGACGTCGGTAAAACCAGAGCAATATCTACATTAAGTAATTAACCAAAGTTTTTAACGCACTTAATCGTGCGGGGCTTCTTTTTGCCTGGAGAAAGTCATGCATACAGTTTCTGAAAATCAGTGCGGTAAATACGCATTAATGCTGCAACAGGCCAGAACCGAAGCACAGGCCGATGCAGCAACGCGCTTTTCGTCTCATCTTGATGCCATGATTCGCCACATCACAAAGGCGGAGTTATCCCGCGTGGAGATAGTCGAGTTGCTCAGTCAGGAGTCTGCCAAATTCCATAATCTAGGACTCAATAAATAACAGGGAAGTTGGAGATGACAAATACAAAATGGTTCAGGAAACGCTTAACAGATTATCAACTTTCATTACTTAAAAAATTAGATGACAAGACTCCACTACATCCTTCAAGCGATGTCTTCCGCTCCTGTCCTAGTCGTGTGGAAAAAGCATTTATAGCAATGGGGAAATGGGGGCTTGTGACCAAATCAAGAGAAGGTTTCTGTATTACCGATAATGGCCGGGAAATGATTGATTCTGCGGAGAGGGCATATAGCGAATGAAAAATATATTGCTTAATAACTGGCTGAAGATTTCAGTCATGAAAAATGGTGATTTGTCGCTAGCTGATATTAAACGCGATAAAAACACTGGGGATATGGTGGAATCAACTATAGCCATTTATGCGGATAAATTAAATCTCCTGTCTGATGTGGTCAATTTACTTGTTAAACGCGCTGTATTTCATAAGCAAATTTCATCCGTGGATGAACTGACAAAATTAACGACAGAAATCGCCAGCTATTGCGCTGATGAATTTAAGAAGCTGAACGACAAAAGGAGCGGGTAATGCCGGACAACGTAGATTTTATTCAGGAACAACAGGCTGAATTACTGGAGCGCCAGATTAACGCGGCAAGGGTAAAACATTGTGGTGCTTCTGCGCTGGTTTGCGAAGAGTGTGATGCGCCAATACCTGCTGCCCGTCGTGCGGCTTATCCGTCAGCCACGCGTTGTGTTTCCTGTCAGTCAGTCTTTGAAGCAAAAAACAAACATTACCGGAGAACGGCATGAGTATTCGTATTGAAATTGGCGAACGTTATGTCGTTACCAGTGACAGCTTTCAGTTTATTCTCCACGAGAAAAAGAGAGCGGAAAGCGGTAAAAACGCCGGTCAGGAGTGGCTGGCGGTGGTTGGTTATTACCCGAAATTAAGCCAGCTCGTTTCCGGCCTGATGCATCACGATATTCTGACCGGAAGCGCAAAGTCTTTTGCTGATTTAAACGCGCAGGTTGAGCAACTCAGCAGGCGTTGTTCTGAGGCTTTTGGCTCATATGGCCGTTAAAGCCTCCGGGCGTTTTGTCCCTCCGTCAGCATTTGCCGCAGGCACCGGTAAGGCGTTTACCGGTGCTTATGCATGGAACGCGCCACGCGAGGCTGTAGGGCGCGAAAGACCTCTTACACGTGACGAGATGCGTCAGGTGCAAGGTGTTTTATCCACGATTAATCGCCTGCCTTACTTTTTGCGTTCGCTGTTTACTTCACGCTATGACTACATCCGGCGCAATAAAAGCCCGGTGCACGGGTTTTATTTTCTCACATCCACTTTTCAGCGTCGTTTATGGCCGCGCATTGAGCGTGTGAATCAGCGCCATGAAATGAACACCGACGCGTCGTTGCTGTTTCTGGCAGAGCGTGACCACTATGCGCGCCTGCCTGGAATGAATGACAAGGAGCTGAAAAAGTTTGCCGCCCGTATTTCATCGCAGCTTTTCATGATGTATGAGGAACTCAGCGATGCCTGGGTGGATGCGCATGGCGAAAAAGAATCGCTGTTTACGGATGAGGCGCAGGCTCACCTCTATGGTCATGTTGCTGGCGCTGCACGTGCTTTCAATATTTCCCCTCTCTACTGGAAAAAATACCGTAAAGGGCAGATGACCACGAGGCAGGCATATTCTGCCATTGCCCGTCTGTTTAACGATGAGTGGTGGACTCATCAGCTTAAAGGCCAGCGTATGCGCTGGCATGAAGCGTTACTGATAGCTGTCGGGGAGGTCAATAAAGACCGTTCTCCTTATGCCAGTAAACACGCCATTCGTGATGTGCGTGCGCGCCGCCAGGCAAATCTGGAATTTCTTAAATCGTGTGACCTTGAAAACAGGGAAACCGGCGAGCGCATCGACCTTATCAGTAAGGTGATGGGCAGTATTTCTAATCCTGAAATTCGCCGGATGGAGCTGATGAACACCATTGCCGGTATTGAGCGTTACGCCGCCGCAGAGGGTGATGTGGGGATGTTTATCACGCTGACCGCGCCGTCAAAGTATCACCCGACTCGTCAGGTCAGAAAAGGCGAAAGTAAAACCGTTCAGCTTAATCACGGCTGGAACGATGAGGCATTTAATCCAAAGGATGCGCAGCGTTATCTCTGCCGCATCTGGAGCCTGATGCGCACGGCATTCAAGGATAATGATTTACAGGTCTACGGTTTGCGTGTCGTCGAGCCACACCACGACGGAACGCCACACTGGCATATGATGCTTTTTTGTAATCCACGCCAGCGTAACCAGATTATCGAAATCATGCGTCGCTATGCGCTCAAAGAGGATGGTGACGAAAGAGGAGCCGCGCGAAACCGTTTTCAGGCAAAGCACCTTAACCGGGGCGGTGCTGCGGGATATATCGCGAAATACATTTCAAAAAATATCGACGGCTATGCACTGGATGGTCAGCTCGATAACGATACCGGCAGACCGCTGAAAGACACTGCTGCGGCTGTTACCGCATGGGCGTCAACGTGGCGCATCCCACAATTTAAAACGGTTGGACTGCCGACAATGGGGGCTTACCGTGAACTACGCAAATTGCCTCGCGGCGTCAGTATTGCTGATGAGTTTGACGAACGCGTCGAGGCTGCTCGCGCTGCCGCAGACAGTGGTGATTTTGCGTTGTATATCAGCGCGCAGGGTGGGGCAAATGTCCCGCGCGATTGTCAGACTGTCAGGGTTGCCCGTAGCCCGTCGGATGACGTTAACGAGTACGAGGAAGAAGTCGAGAGAGTGGTCGGCATTTACGCGCCGCATCTCGGCGCGCGTCATATTCATATCACCAGAACGACGGACTGGCGCATTGTGCCGAAAGTTCCGGTCGTTGAGCCTTTGACTTTAAAAAGCGGAATCGCCGCGCCTCGGAGTCCTGTCAATAACTGTGGAAAGCTCACCGGTGGTGATACTTCGTTACCGGCTCCCACACCTTCTGAACACGCCGCAGCAGTGCTTAATCTGGTTGATGACGGTGTTATCGAATGGAATGACCAGGAGGTCGTGAGGGCGCTCAGAAGCGCATTAAAACACGGCCTGAGAAGACCAAACCGTCAGCAAAGAAACGGAAGTCCGTTAAAACCGCATGAAATAGCGCCATCGGCCAGACTGACCAGGTCGGAACGAATGCAAATTACCCGTATCCGTGTTGACCTTGCTCAGAACGGTATCAGGCCGCAGCGATGGGAGATTGAGACGCTGGCGCGTGGCGCGACCGTAAATTATGGCGGGAAAGGATTCACGTATCCGGTCGCTGATGAGTGGCCGGAATTTGTAGTATAAGATAGCGCTTCAGGCTGTAATGCATTGTTTTGTATAGCATACTACATTTTTTGTAACATCTGTTCATGTTTTCTTTTCTATGCGTCATACTACGGCTATGGGTGGTCAGAGAAACAGGTTGCTGCTTAAATGTATAAAAAGAGATGCTTTCATTTTTGATGAGATTTGCCATAACGTGGAGTATATATGGTAAAACTTATGAGACATAACATTTATACTATTATTAAAAAGGAGATTATATGCTGAGAACTTTTACAGGACAAAATTATAAAGCATACGAAAGCTTTAAGTTAGATTTAAAGCCATTGACAATATTGTTAGGTGCAAATAGTTGTGGAAAAAGTGCACTAATTAACTCTTTGTTGATGTTTTCTCAGACAGTTGATTCAATGTCATTGTCTGACTCTGCTCTACGGCTGAATGGACCTAAAGTGGGAATGGGGGAAGCATTAAATATTATAAAAAATAAAGATGACTCCAAAACACTTAACTTTAGCTTTGATTTTTCTGATAATAGCGTAGTTAAAAATGGCATTGATACTCTGAGAAGAGAAACTTTAGAATCATTTGCTATGATTATGCGATTCACTATACAGACAGTAAAAAATAATGATGAGTTGGTCGCGAAGGCCAATAATTTGATAAATGAATCTTTGAATGCTATTGTTAATTTTGATGAGTTTGAGGAGGCTAAATTAAATATTATTGCTGATAAATTGTGCCAGTTGATTATGCTTTTTAGAGATGCTGGCAATAATATTATGTTTAGCCGGGCTACCTCAGAAAACTTACGCAGATTTATATATGAATGCCCATTGAAGAGAATCAAAGATTGCCTAACTAAAGTTGTTTCTATTTCAGGAAATAAATTGTCTGCATCTAAAATAAGTTATGACTTCAGATATGATAAAAATAAAGGTGTGGTAAAGGTTTCGAGATTTGTTCTTCTAAATAAGAATGATGAAAGAATAGTTGAACTGTTACCCAAAAAGAATAATGTCGTTGTATTGTCGGATGTTATCCCTCAAGAAGTATTTAGAGGATGTAAGTCTGATATCTTAGAAATCATGAATCCTTATTCTTTGGGGCTATTCCCTGTCAATGAAGGACGTGGTTTTTATGTTTTTTTTGGAAATTCCTACAACCCTGTTGTTAACTTTTTGTCACATGTTGTTTCTCTGGGAGTATTAATGCTTTCAAAAATGTTTGATGGCGAAAATGTTAATCATGTCAGCCCGTTGAGGGCATTTCCTCAGCGTTATTATTTATTAGATAAAACAGTCAATCATGCTCAGTTAAATTCTGCTGATGGCTCTGAGTTGGCGGAGATTCTGAAGAAAAATACAAAAATAACAGAAAACATAAACCTTCTTCTCGCTGAATTTAACTTAGCGGTTGATATAGTTAGAGTTAATGACATAATTCATAAGATAGTTATAAACCAAGATGCTGTTAATTTAGAATTGACAGATGTAGGGTTTGGAATATCACAAGTATTGCCTGTCTTGGTTCAAGCTTATTTGTCACCAAAGGGCTCGATTACAATAATAGAACAACCAGAAATACATTTGCATCCTAAAATGCAGGCATGGTTAACTGACGCATTAATTAAAATATCTATGCAAGAAAAGAAAATTTTTATTATTGAAACACATAGTGATGCATTAGTTAGACGGATTAGATTAAGAATTGTTGATGAATCAAGCGAACTTACTGAGGACCATGTGGCAATCTATCATCTTGAGCGAGATGAAGAGGGAACATCAACCTTACTAAATAGAGTGGCTGTGAATTCTGATGGAGATATCACATGGCCAAATGAGTTTATGGATGTTGAGATTCAGGATACAATTAGAATACAGGAATTAAAGATACAAAAAATAATGAACTCAAAGGGAGTTCATTGATATGCTTTGTGCTGTTTGTTTGTGTCCTGAATTTGTTGCTGCTAATATTTCTGATGTTAAAGTTTTTAGCGGTTTTTTTATTGAAACCATTGTTAATGGTGAAAATGAGTTGATTCTTGATGCTGATGGAAAAATTCGCTTAGGTTATTTAAAGTCTTGCGGAAACAACAAGGATTCTTTTTTGTTTTTTAAGAAGTGGGAGTCTGAGTTATCTAAAGCTCCTTCAGGCAAGATATTGCGTACACCAGTGCCGAATAGTTCTGAGGATATTAAGGATATAGTTGTTTGTGCAGTTGCTAATGCAGCCACTACTTTTGATAAGCATATCGTAGTGTTAGATAATAATAGTTACTCTGGATATATTGATGAATTAATCAGGCAAAGGATTAATTTGTTAAATCTTAATAGTATAAGCTTAATATCAAAGGATGGTCGAGTGCAGCGTCCTTTGAATTTTATAAAGTTTGATAGTGATTTATCTTGGGTGCTTCAAAGATTGGGGCGTCGCTCTGCTAAAGGATATGGTGAAGATGATTTTAATGATTTTATACGGGATATGTTATTAGCTAAGAATTATGAGGTAAAAGATCAAACTAGAGAGGGAGAGTCTCAATCTGGTAAAAGTGCGGGTGAATTAGATCTTGTTATTGAAGATAAAGGAAATCTATTTGCTATAATAGAAGCATTGATTTTAAAATCTCTAGATCAAGCTAACATATTAAAGCATTATTCAAAGCTAATTAGTAACTATAATCCTATTAATGTTAAACGCTTGTTTTTAATTGCTTATTATACTGGTGCAAAATTTGATGCTTGGTGTGAGAGATACATTGATTATCTAAAAGAGATTACTCCGGTAGATATTGGTGTAGAATCTCATGAGATAGTTGGGATTAAAGAAGTGGAGACTCCATATATAGGTTTGAGAAAAATTGAACATCATTTTAGATATGCGGGAGAACATTATTTTTGTGTTCATTATGCAGTCAAGATGGCTCGGTGATGTTTAATATGAATGCACCTATAGGGTGCATCATTTTGCATGTTTAAATACGTTCTCTATGTATGTGCGCTAGGCTTGACTGGCGCGCTTGTACTATGTTTATGCAACTGCATTAAAACCGACCCATGAAGCGGGCGGGCGAGGCGGGGAAAGCACTGCGCGCTGGCGGTGGTGCTGATTTTATTTTTTCAGCGTCTGAGCGCGTCGTGATGGCGTTTAGTCGGCCTGCCGGGGCGTTGGTGTGTCTGCGGGGTGTTTTGTACAGTGGCGAACGTGTGAGGGCGTGATGACGGGGTGTAAAAAAGCCGCCCGCAGGCGGCGATGTTCAGCCGTTGTCAGTGTCCAGTGAGTAGTTTTTAAATCGGATGACCTCCTGACCGAGCCAGCCGTTTATCTCGCGGATCCTGTCCTGTAACGGGATAAGCTCATTGCGGACAAAGACCTTTGCTACTTTCTCAATATCGCCCAGCGACCCGACGTTCTCCGGCTTGCCGCCCATCAACTGAAAGGGGATGCGGTGCGCGTCCAGCAGGTCTGCGGCACTGGCTTTTTTGATATTAAAAAAATCGTCCTTCGTCGCCACTTCACTGAGCGGGATAATTTTAATGCCGTCGGCTTTTCCCTGCGGGGCATAGAGAAACAGGTTTTTAAAGTTGTTGCGGCCTTTCGACTTCACCATGTTTTCGCGAAGCATTTCGATATCGTTGCGATCCTGCACGGCATCCGTGACGTACATGATGTATCCGGCATGTGCGCCGTTTTCGTAATACTTGCGGCGGAACAGAGTGGCCGACTCATTCAGCCAGGCAGAGTTAAGGGCGCTGAGATATTCCGGCAGGCCGTACAGCTCCTGATTAATATCCGGCTCCAGCAGGTGAAACACGGAGCCGGGCGCGAAAGGTGTCGGCTCGTTGAAGGACGGCACCCACCAGTAAACATCCTCTTCCACGCCACGGCGGGTATATTTTGCCGGTGAGGTTTCCAGTCTGATGACCTTACCGGTGGTGCTGTAACGCTTTTCCAGAAACGCATTGCCGAACACCAGAAAATCCAGCACAAAGCGGCTGAAATCCTGCTGGGAAAGCCACGGGTGCGGAATAAACGTTGAAGCCAGAATATTACGTTTGACGTAAATCGGTGAGCTGTGATGTACGGCAGCACGCAGGCTTTTTGCCAGACCGGTAAAGCTGACCGGTGGCTCATACCATCTGCCGTTACTGATGCACTCGACGTAATCCAGAATGTCACGGCGGTCGAGTACCGGCACCGGTTCACCAAAGGTGAATGCCTCCATTTTCGGGGCGCTGGCGGTCATTTTTTTTGCCGCTAGTCGCGGTGTTTTCCCTTTTTTCTTGCTCATCAGTAAAACTCCAGAATGGTGGATGTCAGCGGAGTGCTGATACCCGCGGTGAGTGGCTCATTTAACAGGGCGTGCATGGTCGCCCAGGCGAGGTCGGCGTGGCTGGCTTCCTCGCTGCGGCTGGCCTCATAGGTGGCACTGCGTCCGCTGCTGGTCATGGTCTTGCGGATAGCCATAAACGAGCTGGTGATGTCGGTGGCGCTGACGTCGTATTCCAGACAGCCACGGCGGATGACGTCTTTTGCCTTGAGCACCATTGCGGTTTTCATTTCCGGCGTGTAGCGGATGTCGCGCGCGGCGGGATAGAACGAGCGCACGAGCTGGAACACGCCGACACCGAGGCCGGTGGCATCAATACCGATGTATTCGACGTTGTATTTTTCGGTGAGTTTGCGGATGGATTCAGCCTGGGTGGCAAAGTCCATGCCTTTCCACTGGTGACGCTCAAGTATTCTGAATTTGCCACCGGCCACCACCGGCGGTGCCAGCACCACGCATCCGGCACTGTCGCCACGGTGTGACGGGTCGTAACCAATCCAGACCGGGCGGGAGCCGAACGGATTCGCGGCAAACGGCGTATAGTCTTCCCATTCTTCCAGCGTGTCGACCATGCAGCGTTGCAGCTCCTCGAACGGGAATACCGACGCCTTGTCGTCAACAAATTCACACATGAACAGGTTTTTAAAATCGTCGGCGCTGTTTTCGCGTTTAAGCTGCTCAATGTCGAACAGCGTGCAGCCACCTTTCAGGGCGTCCTCAATGGTGACAATCTGCCGCCACTGGCCGTCCGCACAGAGAAGCCCACCGGCAAGGGCGTTATGACTGACGTCGATTTCCACGCGTTCGGCGGCGCTGGCGCGTCCCCGGTTGAACAGTTCACCCGACCAGAACGGATAGGCGTCGTGCGCCAGCGTGGACGGGGTGGAGAAATAGGTCGAGCGCAGGTGACTCTGTGAGGCCATACCTGATGCCACCTTACGCAGTACCTGAAAATTCGGGATCCAGAAAATCTCATCGACGTACAGGTCGCCGTTATGGCTCTGCGCGGTGTTGGAGTTGGTGCCGAGAAAAATCAGTTTTGCGCCGTTATTGCCCAGGACAATCGGGTCACCGGTCAGGTCAACGTCAACCAGCCGGGCAAAGGCGATGATGTATTCGCGGAACACATACGCCTGCGTTTTACTGGCCGACAGAAAAATCTGGTTATGACCGGTTTTCAGGGCGCGCAGCAGCGCCTCGCGGGAAAAATAAAACGTCGCGCCAATCTGGCGGGATTTCAGGATATCGCGGATGCGGTGCTCAAGCCCGGCGCGATACCAGTGCAACTGATAGTCGAAAGACTGCTCAAAGAAAATCTGCTCCAGCTTTTCGATGGCCTCGTCACTGAAAAAATTCTTTTTCGGTTTGCGACGCCCGCCTTTGTTGCGGTTAGCGACGTTCGGATTAAGGTCTGCCTCGTTGCCGGTCTGACTGTAGCGGTTGACCCGCGCCAGCCGTTCAATCTGGCGTCCCAGCAGGTCAATTTCCTTGAAGTCACCGCCGGTTTTCTGCGGTTTGATGATGAGCTGGGTCAGCCGCGCTTCCAGACTCATTTCGACACGGCTGATGGGGGCAACGCTGTCCCAGCCGTCGCGCTGTTTCCAGCTCTGCACCGTCGGGCGTTTCATCTGCAACATGGCGGCAATCTGCGGCACGGAAAACCCCTGCCAGTACAGCAGCGCCGCCTGACGACGCGGGTCGTGTAAAAGAGTGGTGTCTGTGGTGATGGTCATGAATACCTCGCCGTGATGAATACACGGCAAGGCTACTGAGTCGCGCCCTGCGATTCGCTAAGGTGCTGTTGTGTCAGTGATAAGCCATCCGGGACTGATGGCGGAGGATGCGCATCGTCGGGAAACTGATGCCGACATGTGACTCCTCTAATCACTATTCAGGACTCCTGACAATGGCAAAAAAAGTCTCAAAATTCTTTCGTATCGGCGTTGAGGGTGACACCTGTGACGGGCGTGTCATCAGTGCGCAGGATATTCAGGAAATGGCCGAAACCTTTGACCCGCGTGTCTATGGTTGCCGCATTAACCTGGAACATCTGCGCGGCATCCTGCCTGACGGCATTTTTAAACGTTATGGCGATGTGGCCGAACTGAAGGCCGAAAAGATTGATGACGATTCGGCGCTGAAAGGCAAATGGGCGCTGTTTGCGAAAATCACCCCGACCGATGACCTTATCGCGATGAACAAGGCCGCGCAGAAGGTCTATACCTCAATGGAAATTCAGCCGAACTTTGCCAATACCGGCAAATGTTATCTGGTGGGGCTGGCCGTCACCGATGACCCGGCAAGCCTTGGCACGGAATACCTGGAATTCTGCCGCACGGCAAAACACAATCCCCTGAACCGCTTCAAATTAAGCCCTGAAAATCTGATTTCAGTGGCAACGCCCGTTGAGCTGGAATTTGAAGACCTGCCTGAAACCGTGTTCACCGCCCTGACCGAAAAGGTGAAGTCCATTTTTGGCCGCAAACAGGCCAGCGATGATGCCCGTCTGAATGACGTGCATGAAGCGGTGACCGCTGTTGCTGAACATGTGCAGGAAAAACTGAGCGCCACTGAGCAGCGCCTCGCTGAGATGGAAACCGCCTTTTCCGCACTTAAGCAGGAGGTGACTGACAGGGCGGATGAAACCAGCCAGGCATTCACCCGCCTGAAAAACAGCCTCGACCACACCGAAAGTCTGACCCAGCAGCGCCGCAGCAAGGCCACCGGCGGTGGCGGTGACGCCCTGATGACGAACTGCTGACCGGCGTCAGTCAGTCCGGGAAAACCTTCACGATTAACCCTTAATTTTCAGGAAAAACTATGCGCCAGGAAACCCGCTTTAAATTTAATGCTTACCTGTCCCGTGTTGCCGAATTGAACGGCATCGACGCCGGTGATGTGTCGAAAAAATTCACCGTTGAACCGTCGGTCACCCAGACCCTGATGAACACCATGCAGGAGTCCTCTGACTTTCTGACCCGCATCAACATTGTGCCGGTCAGCGAAATGAAAGGGGAAAAAATTGGTATTGGTGTCACCGGCTCCATCGCCAGCACCACCGACACCGCCGGTGGCACCGAGCGTCAGCCGAAGGACTTCTCGAAGCTGGCGTCAAACAAGTACGAATGCGACCAGATTAACTTCGATTTTTATATCCGCTACAAAACGCTGGACCTGTGGGCGCGTTATCAGGATTTCCAGCTCCGTGTCCGTAACGCCATTATCAAACGCCAGTCCCTTGATTTAATCATGGCCGGTTTTAACGGCGTGAGGCGTGCCGAAACCTCTGACCGCAGCAGTAACCCGATGCTGCAGGATGTGGCGGTCGGCTGGCTGCAGAAATACCGCAATGAAGCTCCGGCGCGCGTGATGAGCAAGGTCACTGACGAGGAAGGGCACACCACCTCTGAGGTCATCCGCGTGGGTAAGGGCGGTGATTATGCCAGCCTTGATGCACTGGTGATGGATGCGACCAACAACCTGATTGAGCCGTGGTATCAGGAAGACCCTGACCTTGTGGTGATTGTGGGACGTCAGCTACTGGCGGACAAGTATTTTCCCATCGTCAACAAGGAGCAGGACAACAGCGAAATGCTGGCCGCTGACGTCATCATCAGCCAGAAACGCATCGGCAACCTGCCAGCGGTACGCGTCCCGTACTTCCCGGCTGATGCGATGCTCATCACGAAGCTGGAAAACCTGTCCATCTACTACATGGATGACAGCCATCGCCGCGTGATTGAGGAAAACCCGAAACTCGATCGCGTGGAGAACTACGAGTCAATGAACATTGATTACGTGGTGGAGGACTACGCCGCCGGTTGTCTGGTGGAAAAAATTAAGGTCGGTGATTTCTCCACACCGGCTAAAGCGACCGCAGAGCCGGGAGCGTAACCGATGACGAGTCCCGCACAGCGCCACATGATGCGGGTCTCGGCAGCGATGACCGCGCAGCGGGAAGCCGCCCCGCTGCGACATGCAACTGTCTATGAGCAGATGCTGGTTAAGCTGGCCGCAGACCAGCGCACACTGAAAGCGATTTATTCAAAAGAGCTGAAGGCCGCGAAAAAACGCGAACTGCTGCCGTTCTGGTTGCCGTGGGTGAACGGCGTGCTGGAGCAGGGCAAAGGTGCACAGGATGACATTCTGATGACGGTCATGCTGTGGCGTCTGGATACCGGCGATATTGGCGGTGCGCTGGAGATTGCCCGTTATGCCCTGAAGTACGGTCTGACCATGCCGGGTAAACACCGCCGTACCCCGCCGTACATGTTCACCGAGGAGGTGGCGCTCGCGGCCATGCGCGCCCACGCTGCCGGTGAGTCTGTGGATACCCGCCTGCTGACGGAGACCCTTGAACTGACCGCCACGGCTGACATGCCTGATGAAGTGCGCGCAAAGCTGCACAAAATCACCGGTCTGCTTCTGCGTGATGGTGGTGATGCCGCCGGTGCGCTGGCTCACCTGCAACGTGCGACACAGCTCGACTGTCAGGCAGGTGTCAAAAAAGAGATTGAACGACTGGAGCGGGAGCTGAAACCGAAGCCGGAGCCGCAGCCCAAAGCGGCCACCCGCGCCCCGCGTAAGACCCGGAGCGTGACACCGGCAAAACGTGGACGCCCGAAAAAGAAAGCCAGTTAACAACCGAATGCGCCCCGCGCCAGGGCGGCACGCCGGTCAGTGTGGGTGAATCACCTGACACTGTACCGGCGTCCACCGCCCGACTTTTCTGAGGTAGTCATGATGACGCTGATTATTCCGCGAAAGGAGGCTCCCGTGTCCGGTGAGGGTACGGTGGTCATCCCGCAACCGGCAGGCGACGAGCCGGTGATTAAAAACACGTTCTTTTTTCCCGATATCGACCCGAAGCGCGTCCGGGAACGTATGCGCCTTGAGCAGACCGTCGCCCCCGCCCGTCTGCGTGAGGCCATCAAGTCAGGCATGGCGGAGACGAATGCGGAGCTGTACGAGTACCGCGAACAGAAAATTGCCGCCGGTTTTACGCGTCTGGCTGACGTCCCGGCAGACGATATCGACGGTGAAAGCATCAAGGTTTTTTACTACGAGCGCGCCGTGTGTGCGATGGCGACCGCGTCGCTTTATGAGCGTTATCGCGGCGTGGATGCCAGTGCGAAAGGCGACAAGAAGGCCGACAGCATTGACAGCACCATTGATGAACTGTGGCGGGATATGCGCTGGGCGGTGGCGCGTATCCAGGACAAGCCGCGCTGCATCGTGAGTCAAATCTGATGAAGACCTTTGCGCTACAGGGCGACACGCTCGACGCCATTTGTGTCCGGTATTACGGGCGCACTGAGGGCGTGGTCGAGGCCGTGCTCGCCGCAAATCCGGGACTGGCTGAACTGGGCGCGGTGCTGCCACACGGCACCGCCGTCGAACTGCCCGACGTTCAGACCGCGCCCGTGGCTGAAACTGTCAATCTGTGGGAGTAACGCATGACAGCAGAAGAAAAAAGCGTCCTGTCGCTTTTCATGATTGGGGTGCTGATTGTTGTCGGCAAGGTGCTTGCCGGTGGTGAACCCATCACCCCGCGTCTGTTTATCGGGCGCATGTTGCTCGGTGGTTTTGTCTCGATGGTTGCCGGTGTTGTTCTGGTGCAGTTTCCTGACCTGTCACTGCCTGCGGTGTGCGGCATCGGCTCCATGCTGGGTATCGCCGGTTATCAGGTGATTGAGATTGCCATTCAGCGCCGCTTTAAGGGCAGGGGGAAACCGTAATGCCGGTTATTAACACGCATCAGAATATCGCCGCCTTTCTCGACATGCTGGCCGTGTCCGAAGGGACGGCGAACCATCCGCTGACGAAAAACCGGGGCTATGACGTGATAGTCACCGGACTGGACGGAAAGCCGGAAATTTTCACCGACTACAGTGACCACCCGTTCGCACATGGCCGACCGGCGAAAGTGTTTAACCGTCGCGGTGAAAAATCCACGGCATCCGGTCGCTATCAGCAGCTTTACCTGTTCTGGCCGCACTACCGCAAACAGCTTGCCCTGCCGGATTTCAGTCCGTTGTCACAGGACAGACTCGCCATTCAGTTGATCCGCGAACGCGGTGCACTGGATGACATCCGGGCGGGACGCATTGAGCGCGCCATTTCACGCTGTCGCAATATCTGGGCGTCCCTGCCGGGTGCCGGTTACGGTCAGCGTGAGCATTCACTGGAAAAACTGGTCACCGTCTGGCGTACCGCTGGCGGCGTACCGGCTTAAACGGAGTAAACACCATGAAGAAATTATCCCTTTCACTGATGCTGAACGTGTCGCTGGCGCTGATGCTGGCACTGTCCCTGATTTACCCGCAGAGCGTGGCCGTCAGTTTTGTCGCCACCTGGGCGATTCTGGCGACGGTTATCTGTGTGGTTGCCTGTGGTGTCGGCGTGTATGCCACTGAGTATGTACTGGAGCGCTACGGGCGGGAGCTGCCGCCGGAATCGATGGTCGTGAAGATTGTCACGTCGCTGTTTTTGCAGCCGGTGCTGTGGCGCAGACGGGCGGTGGGTCTGGTGGTGATGGTGGCGACGTTTATCTCGCTGGTCGCTGCCGGGTGGATTTTTACCGCACTGATTTATCTCGTGGCATCGCTGTTTTTCCGGCTGATACGTAAAGCCTGTCGTCAGCGTCTTGAGGGGCGGGAACTATGTCAAAGCTGATGATTGTGCTGGTCGTGTTGTTATCGCTGGCGGTGACCGGTCTGTTTCTGGTGAAACACAAAAATGCCAGCCTGCGCGCCTCGCTGGACAGGGCGAACAACGTCGCCAGCGGTCAGCAGACGACCATCACCATGCTGAAAAACCAGCTTCATGTTGCCCTTACCAGGGCAGACAAAAACGAGCTGGCGCAGGTGGCACTGCGTCAGGAGCTGGAGAACGCCGCGAAGCGTGAAGCACAGCGCGAGAAAACCATCACGAGGTTACTCAATGAAAACGAAGATTTTCGCCGCTGGTACGGTGCTGACCTGCCTGATGCTGTGCGCCGGTTGCACCAGCGCCCGGCCTGCGCCGACGCCAGTGATTGTCCACAACGCCTGCCCGAAAGTGAGTCTTTGCCCGATGCCGGGCAGTGACCCAGAGAAGAACGGCGATTTAAGTGCCGATATCCGGCAGCTTGAGAACGCGCTGGCACACTGTGCCAGCCAGATAAAAATGATTAAACACTGTCAGGACGAAAACGATGCTCAAACCCGACAGCCTGCGCAGGGCGCTGACTGATGCCGTCACGGTGCTGAAAACCAGTCCAGAGATGCTGCGGATATTCGTGGATAACGGGAGTATTGCTTCCACACTGGCGACGTCGCTGTCATTCGAAAAGCGTTACACGCTCAATGTGATTGTGACCGACTTTACCGGTGATTTTGACCTGCTCATCGTGCCGGTGCTGGCGTGGCTGCGGGAAAATCAGCCCGACATCATGACCACCGACGAAGGCCAGAAAAAGGGCTTCACGTTTTATGCAGACATCAACAATGACAGCAGCTTTGATATCAGTATCAGCCTGATGCTGACCGAGCGCACGCTGGTCAGTGAGGTTGACGGTGCGCTGCATGTGAAGAATATCCCGGAACCTCCGCCGCCGGAGCCGGTCACCCGCCCGGTGGAGCTTTATATCAATGGCGAACTGGTGAGCAAGTGGGATGAATGAGTTTAAGCGTTTTGAAGACCGGCTGACCGGACTGATTGAATCGCTGTCACCGTCAGGGCGTCGGCGACTGAGCGCCGAACTGGCGAAACGTCTGCGGCAGAGTCAGCAGCAGCGAATTAAATTACAAAAAGGCCCGGATGGTACGCCGTATGTACCGAGAAAAAACCAGCCAGTGCGAAATAAGAAAGGCCGGATAAAGCGGGAAATGTTTGTGAAATTACGCACTAACCGGTTTATGAAAGCAACAGGTAGCGAGAGTGCGGCGGTGGTGGAGTTTGCCAGCGGAGTGCAACGAATTGCGCGAGTACATCAATTAGGGCTTAAGGATAAGCCGGGGCGTAATAGTGCTGTGGTGGAATATCCTGTTCGTGAGTTATTTGGTTTTGACAAGGAATCTATACAATTGATAGAAAGGGAGTTATTAGTGATTCTATCGAAAGATGTTATATGAGACGGGTGTTTATGGATGAAAAGTTTACTATTTTGAGAAAAAGAGTAAAGCACTCTCAAAAGAAAGTTATGGATTGTATTATTGCTGACCATAATGCTGATATATGTGTGTTATGCGGGAGTCCTGACGATATTACTCGTGAGCACATTATTCCTCAGTGGGCCTTTGAGTCAAATGCTGAAAAATCTTTAATTAATAAAAAGAATAATCAGTCAACTCATTACATTAAAGCCACTGTACCAGCATGCAGAGTGTGCAATTCTGATTTGCTGGGAGTGTTTGAGTATAACCTGAAGAAATTTCTTACGGAAAAGAGGGGAGAGGAGTTAACAGATTATGAGTATGATTGCATCATATGGTGGTTGCAATACATGGGTTTTAAGTTGCAATTAATGGATTTGCGGAACCGCTTTCTCAGGTATAAAGGTGGTGATTATATCCCGTTCCTTGCAAACTTCCCGGTTGCAATGTTTTGGGGGAATGTCGATACGACGCCGGGGGATGTCTTCAGGATTATACGAAAATCGCGACGCAATCTGATGTCGAAATGGAAGGATAAAAAACATAATTCTTTGATGGTTTTTGAAACATCAAACAAGAGTTTTCATTTCTTTCATAAGGTTGATGAATTTATTTTTATTGAAATGCCTCTGGTTAAGAAGGCGTTTTTCTTCTTTTTTAATAAAGAATTTGACAGCCATGATTTAGCTCATGAGGAGTGTATGAAGATTATAGAGAAGTGCTACAACTAATATTTATTATGTTGTGTCACAGCTGACAGAATCCTCCATGATTGCTGCTGGTATCGTCCAGCGGCATCCTTCCCGTTATGAACACTCTCGCAAATATTCAGGAACTCGCGCGCGCACTGCGCAACATGATTCGTACCGGCCTTGTCGTCGAAACCAACCTTAAAGCCGGTCGCTGCCGTGTGCAGACCGGCGGCATGTGCACCGACTGGCTTCAGTGGCTGACCCATCGCGCCGGACGTTCGTGCACATGGTGGGCACCTTCCGTGGGGGAGCAGGTGCTGATTCTGGCCGTGGGCGGTGAACTTGACACGGCGTTTGTTCTGCCGGGGATTTATTCCGGCGATAACCCTCCGCCGTCTGCGTCGGCGGATGCCCTGCATATCCGTTTCCCTGACGGGGCGGTGATTGAGTATGAACCCGAAACCAGTGCACTTACGGTAAGCGGAATTAAAACGGCCAGCGTGACGGCTTCTGATTCTGTTACCGCCACGGTGCCGGTGGTCATGGTGAAAGCATCAACCCGCGTCACCCTGGACACACCGGAGGTGGTCTGCACCAACAGGCTGATTACCGGCACGCTGGAAGTGCAGAAGGGCGGGACGATGCGCGGCAACATTGAACACACCGGCGGTGAACTCTCATCAAACGGTAAGGTACTTCATACCCATAAACACCCCGGCGACAGCGGCGGCACAACAGGGGGACCTCTATGACTGCGCGTTATCTCGGAATGAATCGCAGTGATGGCCTGACTGTCACTGACCTTGAGCATATCAGCCAGAGTATCGGCGATATCCTGCGCACACCGGTCGGCTCGCGGGTGATGCGTCGTGATTACGGCTCGTTGCTGGCGTCAATGATTGACCAGCCGCAGACCCCGGCGCTTGAGTTGCAGATTAAGGTCGCCTGTTACATGGCGGTGCTGAAATGGGAACCCCGCGTCACCCTGTCATCCGTCACCACTGAGCGCAGTTTTGACGGGCGAATGACGGTCACGTTAACCGGCCAGCACAACGACACCGGCCAGCCACTTTCGTTAACCATTCCTGTGAGTTGAAACCATGCCGATTATCGACCTGAACCAGCTACCCGCACCGGATGTGGTTGAGGAGCTGGACTTTGAAACCATTCTTGCCGAACGCAAGGCGACACTGATTTCCCTTTACCCGGAAGACCAGCAGGAGGCGGTCGCCCGTACCCTGACGCTGGAATCTGAGCCTCTCGTCAAACTGCTGGAGGAAAATGCTTATCGTGAGCTTATCTGGCGTCAGCGTGTGAATGAGGCCGCACGGGCGGTGATGCTGGCCTGTGCTGCCGGTAATGACCTTGATGTGATTGGTGCCAATTACAACACCACGCGCCTGATTATCACCCTGGAAGATGATTCGACCATCCCGCCGACACCGGCAGTGATGGAATCTGACACGGATTATCGTCTGCGTATTCAGCAGGCGTTTGAAGGTTTAAGCGTCGCCGGGTCGGTGGGGGCCTATCAGTATCATGGTCGCAGTGCCGACGGGCGTGTCGCGGATATTTCTGTAACCAGTCCGTCTCCGGCCTGCGTCACCATCTCTGTGCTGTCACGTGAAAATAACGGCGTCGCATCCGAAGACCTGCTGGCCGTGGTGCGTAACGCCCTTAATGGTGAGGACGTCAGACCGGTGGCCGACCGCGTGACCGTGCAGTCTGCCGCCATCGTTGAATACCAGATAAACGCCACGCTTTACCTTTACCCTGGTCCCGAAAGCGAACCCATACGCGCTGCTGCCGTGAAAAAACTGGAAGCGTACATCACGGCACAGCACCGGCTGGGGCGCGACATCCGTCTGTCTGCCATTTATGCCGCTTTGCATGTGGAAGGCGTGCAGCGTGTCGAACTGACTGCACCGCTGGCCGACATCGTGCTCAACAGTACGCAGGCGTCTTTCTGTACCGAATACCGCGTCGTGACCGGAGGCTCGGATGAGTGATTCGCGACTGCTGCCGACCGGCTCATCACCGCTTGAAGTTGCCGCCGCAAAAGCCTGTGCGGAAATTGAAAAAACGCCGGTCAGGATTCGTGAACTGTGGAACCCGGATACCTGTCCGGCAAATCTGCTGCCGTGGCTGGCGTGGGCGTTTTCGGTCGACAGGTGGGATGAAAAGTGGCCGGAAGCGACAAAACGCGCCGTTATCCGCGATGCCTATTTCATCCACTGTCATAAGGGCACTATCGGTGCAATCCGGCGTGTGGTGGAGCCGCTCGGCTATCTCATCAACGTGACGGAGTGGTGGGAAAACAGTGACCCGCCCGGCACCTTCCGGCTTGATATTGGTGTACTGGAAAGTGGCATCACAGAGGCAATGTATCAGGAAATGGAACGGCTGATTGCTGATGCCAAACCTGCAAGCCGTCATCTTATTGGCCTGAACATTACCCGGGACATTCCCGGCTACCTGTTCGCCGGTGGTGTGGCTTACGACGGCGATGTAATTACGGTTTACCCCGGATAAGTGAGGAATAATGAGCACAAAATTCAAAACCGTTATCACCACTGCCGGTGCAGCAAAGCTGGCAGCGGCAACCGCACCGGGAGGGCGGAAGGTCAACATTACCACGATGGCCGTCGGGGATGGCGGTGGTAAATTGCCTGTCCCGGATGCCGGACAGACCGGGCTTATCCACGAAGTCTGGCGACATACGCTGAACAAAATCAGCCAGGACAAACGAAACAGTAATTATATTATCGCAGAGCTGGTTATTCCGCCGGAGGTGGGCGGTTTCTGGATGCGTGAGCTTGGCCTGTACGATGATGCGGGAACGTTAATTGCCGTGGCGAACATGGCCGAAAGTTATAAGCCTGCCCTTGCCGAAGGCTCAGGGCGTTCGCAGACCTGCCGCATGGTCATCATCGTCAGCAGTGTGGCCTCAGTGGCGCTGACCATTGACACCACAACGGTGATGGCAACGCAGGATTACGTTGATGACAAAATTGCAGAACATGAACAGTCACGACGTCACCCTGACGCCTCGCTGACCGCAAAAGGTTTTACTCAGTTAAGCAGTGCGACCAACAGCACGTCTGAAACGCTCGCCGCAACACCAAAAGCTGTTAAGACGGTAATGGATGAAGCGAACAAAAAAGCGCCATTAAACAGCCCTGCACTGACCGGAACGCCAACGACGCCAACTGCGCGACAGGGAACGAATAATACTCAGATCGCAAACACGGCTTTCGTTATGGCCGCGATTGCCGCCCTTGTAGACTCGTCGCCTGACGCACTGAATACGCTGAACGAGCTGGCGGCGGCGCTGGGCAATGACCCGAATTTTGCTACCTCCATGACTAATGCGCTTGCGGGTAAGCAACCGAAAGATGCCACTCTGACGGCGCTGGCGGGGCTTGCTACTGCGGCAGACAGCTTTCCGTATTTTACGGGGAATGATGTTGCCAGTTTGGCAACCCTGACAAAAGTCGGGCGGGATATTCTGGCTAAAGCGACCATTGCTGCCGTTATCGAATACCTCGGTTTGCAGGAAACGGTAAACAGGGCCAGGAACGCGGTGCAAAAGAATGGCGATACCTTGTCCGGCGGGATTACTTTTGAAAACGACTCAATCCTTGCCTGGATTCGAAATACTGACTGGGCGAAGATTGGATTTAAAAATGATGCCGATGGTGACGCTGATTCATACATGTGGTTTGAAACGGGGGATAACGGCAATGAATATTTCAAATGGAGAAGCCGCCAGAGTACCACAACAAAAGACCTGATGACGCTGAAATGGGATGCACTAAATATTCTTGTTAATGCCGTCATTAATGGCTGTCTTGGAGTTGGTACGACGAATGCACTAGGTGGTAGCTCTATTGTCCTTGGTGATAATGATACCGGATTTAAACAGAATGGAGACGGTATTCTTGATGTTTATGCTAACAGTCAGCGTGTATTCCGTTTTCAGAATGGAGTGGCTATTGCTTTTAAAAATATTCAGGCAGGGGATAGTAAAAAGTTCTCGCTATCCAGCTCTAACACATCCACGAAGAATATTATCTTTAATTTATGGGGTGCTTCCAACCGTCCAGTGGTTGCAGAGTTAGGCGATGAGTCCGGATGGCATTTCTATAGCCAGCGAAATACAGATAACTCGGTAATATTTGCTGTTAACGGTCAGATGCAACCCAGCAACTGGGGGAATTTTGATTCCCGCTATGTGAAAGATGTTCGCCTGGGTACGCGAGTTGTTCAATTGATGGCGCGAGGTGGTCGTTATGAAAAAGCCGGACACACGATTACCGGATTAAGAATCATTGGTGAAGTAGATGGCGATGATGAGGCCATCTTCAGGCCGATACAAAAATACATCAATGGCACATGGTATAACGTTGCGCAGGTGTAAGTAATGCAGCATTTAAAGAACATTAAGTCAGGTAATCCAAAAACAAAAGAGCAATATCAGCTAACAAAGAATTTTGATGTTATCTGGTTATGGTCCGAAGACGGAAAAAACTGGTATGAGGAAGTAAGTAATTTTCAGCCAGACACAATAAAGATTGTTTACGATGAAAATAATATTATTGTCGCCATCACCAGAGATGCTTCAACGCTTAATCCTGAAGGTTTTAGCGTCGTTGAGGTTCCTGATATTACTGCCAACCGGCGTGCTGATGACTCAGGTAAATGGATGTTTAAGGATGGTGCCGTGATTAAGCGGATTTATACGGCAGACGAACAGCAGAAACTGGCGGAATTACATAAGGCAGCTTTGCTTTCCGAAGCTGAATCCGTGATTTTGCCGCTGGAGCGCGCGGTCAGGCTGAATATGGCAACAGATGAGGAGCGTAGTCGACTGGAGGCATGGGAACGCTATAGTGTTCTGGTCAGTCGTGTGGATCCTGCAAATCCTGAATGGCCGGAAATGCCGCAATAAGTTGTATGAGCTCTGGTGTGAGCTTACATATCTATGGCACAGAGTAAAGCCTAATCTGACAGTCCGTTCTGTGCCAGTAGCGGACGTTTGAATAAATTATTGACTAACTAAAGTTTTTGGCATTAAATTTTCAATTAAAATGTTCGCATTGATTTATTGGAGTAAATAATGGATATACATGCAAAAAGAGTTGGCAGTCCACTTTATAAAATTATTATGTACTTAAATAAGTATGAAGAAGATACACTGGAAGACATAAAACTTCAGTTTCTTTTAAAAAATTTAAAAACTCATTTCAAGAAACTGTTTTATATGATTACTTACATTAATAAAATTCAAAAAGATGCTGAGTTCATCAGAAAACATGATGCAACATCAATTGTCAGCATTAGTGCTATTGAGTATTGCTATTATAAAATCAGCACGATATGGGATATTGCATATCAGATAGCTGATAAATTAATTTTCCCAACTAAAAAAAATGGCAATAAATATGATTACCTTGAAAATCATTTCCAGCAATATGCACAGGAATTTCCAGATTTGAATTTAAAATGGTATAAGGACTTTAATAAAATAAGAAATAAGATAGTTCATGGAGGGATAACAGTAAATCCTTATTATGTCAACGATGATAATATTAAAACAAAGATTTGTTTCCAAGCATATGACTCTGATCTAAACGATCTGATTCAACCTCATATGATGTATTCAAATAGATTCAATAACAATATTAATTTTGCTGATTACTATTTTACCTTTTATACTCATCTTCTCTATTCATATCTTTTTGATTTTTTTGATTTTGTACTTCTTGAGCTAAACAAAGATAAATCACATGATTTAGACAATCTTATTCTTGATGATATACCGCACAAATTGTTTGGTGCTCATCATGAAACATGGTTGTTATCTGATGTTGATCAATTTATGAAAATTACAAGAGAAATGATTTCCCTACAAATAGCTGATGGTTGTTTAAATAAAATTGAGAAAATACCCTCAAGTGATATTGAACATTTTTTTAACAACTTTCCATTTTGTCTTATGACAAAGGTTAGCTCCGGAGATTGGGTATTGGTTGAGGATAAAGCGGCTGAAACAAAGTCATCGGACACTTAAATTTTTTTTGTGCCAAAGTCTACTCCTCGCTCGTCACAGGCTTTGGCATTCGTTTCAACAACCAAGTGATAGCATATATTGTGACCTGCACCCCGTTGATTCATACATCCTCGATGTAAGCAATCCCTTGAGAACGTCCACTCCTCGCTCTTAGCAGATCACACGGTTCTTCAAACGATCCGCTTCGTACCAGAAACGAACTTTTATCTCAAATTTGAACCTTTTAGTGGATGACGACGTTTGTGTCTTCAAGTAGTCTTAAAAGCATGCGGATAGTGCATAGGAAAAGCAGAAGTGATCGATGACCCACTACCAGAAAACTGGCAAGACCTCCAGACAGGGGTCCAACGTATATTCCGTAATGTTGGCTTGTTTGCAGAAGTCGAGGTCGATTTAGAAACCCCGCGTGGCTCGGTGAATGTGGATGTTCTTGCTACAGATGTTAGGAGCGTGGACAAAATCAGATACATTGTGGAATGCAAAAACTGGGGTAGTTCTATACCACAGACGGTGGTCCATTCGTTCACCACGGTAATGCATGAAACCGGGGCTAATATTGGATTTATTATTTCAAAGCACGGGCTTCAGCAGGGTGCTAAACAGTACACTCAAAACACCAATATTATTGGGATGACATACCTTGAGTTCCAAAAAAGGTATTTTGAGGCTTGGTGGAATAGATACTTTTGTCCACGTATCGGTGATGCTGCAGACGAACCGCTTCAGTACGTCGAACCAATCAACTCTAAACGAGATCGCGAATACGCCAAGCTAAGCCTTCAAGCACAAGAGAAGTTCGATCAGTTAAGGCAAGAGAAAGGTGTATCAGTAGTGGTTCTCTCTATGCTCAATTACAAGTTTATGTCGAAAGCATTAAACACTGGTAACTTGCTGGAAGTCCCAAATAATCTGGATGATTTTAAGAACAGAGTTCTCTCCCGAATATGTCCTCACATTGAATGGCATTGTGATACGTACAGAGAGCTGCTAGAGCTCATCTTGCAATACTTATCAGTCACAAAAGCAGAGTTTGATGCAATATTTGGTCGGGCCATCTTTGAACCGCCAAGTAGTATCACGGGGGTTACGGCTGAAGGTCCCCCTTTAGACGATGGTATTTATCATCATTAGTTTCATACATAAACCATGCTCCCGCATGTCCGCATTTCGCTCAAAGCAGACTGTCAGATTTGATAGCGTTTGGGCTATGTAAACTGTCAGTCGGAAAATGAGTGTGTGCAAATCAGGACAGGCGGGCGAATTGCCCGCATTTTCTTTATCTGTTGTTTCATCCACTGACCAGCCAGGTCAAATGGCGTCTCATGCACTGCCCAACAGAAAATAGTTGCACCCATTAACCACGGAGTTAAACGGATGAGCGACTATCATCATGGCGTGCAGGTGCTGGAGATTAACGACGGCACCCGCGTCATTTCCACCGTATCCACTGCCATTGTCGGCATGGTCTGCACGGCCAGCGATGCGGATGCGGAAATCTTCCCCCTCAATAAACCGGTGCTGATTACCAATGTGCAGAGCGCAATTGCAAAGGCCGGTAAAAAAGGCACGCTGGCGGCATCGTTGCAGGCCATCGCCGACCAGTCAAAACCGGTCACAGTTGTCGTGCGCGTGGAAGACGGCACCGGCGATGACGAAGAAACGAAACTCGCGCAGACCGTTTCCAATATCATCGGCACCACCGACGAAAACGGTCAGTACACCGGACTGAAAGCCCTGCTGGCGGCGGAGTCGGTAACCGGTGTTAAACCGCGTATTCTCGGCGTGCCGGGACTGGACACCAAAGAGGTGGCTGTTGCACTGGCATCAGTCTGTCAGAAGCTGCGCGCTTTCGGGTATATCAGCGCATGGGGCTGTAAAACCATTTCCGAGGTGAAAGCCTACCGTCAGAATTTCAGCCAGCGTGAGCTGATGGTCATCTGGCCGGATTTCCTCGCATGGGATACGGTCAGCAGCACCACCGCCACCGCGTATGCCACCGCCCGTGCGCTGGGTCTGCGCGCTAAAATCGACCAGGAGCAGGGCTGGCATAAAACGCTGTCCAATGTCGGGGTAAACGGTGTTACCGGCATCAGTGCTTCTGTATTCTGGGATTTGCAGGAGTCCGGCACCGATGCTGACCTGCTTAACGAGTCAGGCGTCACTACGCTGATTCGTCGCGACGGTTTCCGATTCTGGGGTAACCGTACCTGCTCTGATGACCCGCTGTTCCTCTTTGAAAACTACACCCGCACCGCGCAGGTGCTGGCCGACACGATGGCTGAGGCGCACATGTGGGCGGTGGACAAGCCCATCACCGCAACGCTGATTCGCGACATCGTTGACGGCATCAATGCCAAATTCCGTGAGCTGAAAACAAACGGCTATATCGTGGATGCGACCTGCTGGTTCAGCGAAGAATCCAACGATGCGGAAACCCTCAAGGCCGGAAAACTGTATATCGACTACGACTATACACCGGTGCCTCCTCTCGAAAACCTGACCCTGCGCCAGCGTATTACCGATAAATACCTGGCAAATCTGGTCACCTCGGTTAACAGCAATTAAGGAGCCTGACCGATGGCAATGCCGCGCAAACTCAAGTTAATGAACGTCTTTCTGAACGGCTACAGCTATCAGGGCGTTGCAAAGTCCGTCACGCTGCCAAAACTGACCCGTAAGCTCGAAAACTATCGCGGTGCGGGGATGAACGGCAGCGCACCGGTAGACCTCGGCCTTGATGATGATGCGCTGTCAATGGAGTGGTCGCTCGGGGGCTTCCCGGATTCGGTTATCTGGGAGCTTTACGCCGCAACCGGCGTGGATGCCGTGCCGATTCGTTTTGCAGGCTCTTACCAGCGCGACGATACCGGCGAAACGGTGGCCGTCGAAGTGGTCATGCGTGGACGTCAGAAAGAAATCGACACCGGCGAGGGCAAACAGGGAGAAGACACCGAGTCGAAAATCTCCGTGGTCTGCACCTATTTCCGGCTGACGATGGACGGTAAGGAGCTGGTCGAAATCGACACCATCAACATGATTGAGAAGGTGAACGGCGTCGACCGGCTGGAGCAACACCGCCGCAATATCGGCCTGTGATTTTCATCCGGTCAGCCTGGCTGACCGGTTAACCCCGATTCAGAAGAGAGAAAACCATGAACAAAGAAAATGTGATTACCCTGGACAATCCGGTCAAGCGTGGTGAGCAGGTTATCGAACAGGTCACGCTGATGAAACCCAATGCCGGGACGCTGCGCGGTGTCAGTCTGGCTGCGGTCGCGAACTCTGAAGTCGATGCACTGATTAAGGTGCTGCCGCGCATGACGGCACCGATGCTGACCGAGCAGGAAGTCGCCGCGCTGGAACTGCCTGACCTTGTGGCGCTGGCCGGTAAGGTGGTCGGTTTTTTGTCGCCGAACTCGGTGCAGTGACGTTTCCGAAAAATCTCTCGGTCGATGACCTGATGGCAGATGTGGCTGTGATATTTCACTGGCCGCCATCAGAACTGTATCCCATGAGCCTGACCGAACTCATCACATGGCGCGAAAAGGCGCTCCGGCGAAGCGGAAACACGAATGAGTAACAATGTAAAATTACAGGTATTGCTCAGGGCTGTTGACCAGGCATCCCGCCCGTTTAAATCCATCCGTACAGCGAGCAAGTCGCTGTCGGGGGATATCCGGGAAACACAAAAATCACTGCGCGAGCTGAACGGTCAGGCGTTCCGTATTGAGGGATTTCGCAAGACCAGTGCGCAGCTCGCCGTGACTGGTCATGCACTTGAAAAGGCTCGGCAGGAAGCCGAAGCCCTTGCCACACAGTTTAAAAACACCGAACGTCCGACCCGTGCTCAGGCGAAAGTGCTGGAATCCGCAAAGCGTGCGGCGGAGGACTTACAGGCGAAATATAACCGCCTGACGGATTCCGTTAAGCGCCAGCAGCGGGAACTGGCCGCTGTGGGAATTAATACCCGCAATCTTGCACATGATGAGCAGGGGCTGAAAAACCGTATCAGTGAAACCACCGCACAGCTTAACCGTCAGCGCGACGCACTGGCGCGTGTCAGTGCACAACAGGCAAAACTTAACGCAGTAAAACAGCGTTATCAGGCCGGAAAGGAACTGGCAGGAAATATGGCCTCAGTGGGCGCTGCCGGTGTGGGGATTGCTGCTGCGGGAACGATGGCCGGTGTTAAGCTGCTGATGCCCGGTTATGAGTTTGCGCAGAAAAACTCAGAATTGCAGGCTGTGCTCGGTGTGGCAAAAGACTCCGCCGAAATGGCCGCATTACGCAAACAGGCGCGCCAGCTCGGCGACAATACCGCCGCCTCGGCAGATGATGCAGCCGGTGCGCAGATTATTATTGCGAAAGCCGGTGGGGATGTTGATGCCATTCAGGCGGCAACGCCGGTCACGCTGAACATGGCGCTGGCGAACCGCCGCACGATGGAAGAAAACGCCGCCCTGCTGATGGGGATGAAATCCGCCTTTCAGCTTTCAAACGATAAGGTCGCTCATATCGGGGATGTTCTCTCCATGACGATGAACAAAACCGCCGCCGATTTTGACGGCATGAGCGATGCGCTGACCTATGCCGCACCTGTGGCAAAAAATGCCGGTGTCAGCATTGAAGAAACCGCCGCAATGGTCGGGGCGCTGCATGATGCAAAAATTACAGGCTCAATGGCGGGGACGGGAAGCCGTGCCGTGTTAAGTCGCCTGCAGGCACCAACGGGAAAAGCATGGGATGCACTCAAAGAGCTTGGCGTGAAAACCTCAGACAGCAAGGGAAACACCCGGCCAATATTTACCATTCTGAAAGAAATGCAGGCCAGTTTTGAGAAAAACCGGCTCGGTACTGCCCAGCAGGCTGAATACATGAAAACTATTTTCGGGGAGGAGGCCAGCTCAGCCGCCGCCGTGCTGATGACTGCCGCCTCAACCGGAAAGCTGGACAAACTGACCGCTGCGTTTAAAGCCTCAGACGGGAAGACTGCCGAGCTGGTAAATATCATGCAGGACAACCTCGGCGGTGACTTTAAGGAGTTTCAGTCCGCTTATGAGGCGGTAGGGACAGACCTGTTTGACCAGCAGGAAGGCGCACTGCGTAAGCTCACACAGACGGCCACAAAGTATGTGTTAAAACTCGACGGCTGGATACAGAAAAACAAATCACTGGCGTCAACCATTGGCATCATTGCCGGTGGCGCGCTGGCGCTTACTGGCATCATCGGTGCCATTGGTCTTGTAGCCTGGCCGGTTATCACCGGCATCAATGCCATCATCGCTGCAGCAGGCGCAATGGGGGCAATTTTCACGACGGTTGGCAGTGCCGTTATGACGGCCATCGGGGCGATTAGCTGGCCGGTAGTGGCCGTGGTGGCCGCCATTGTCGCCGGAGCGTTACTTATCCGTAAATACTGGGAGCCTGTCAGCGCATTCTTTGGCGGTGTGGTTGAAGGGCTGAAAGCGGCATTTGCGCCGGTGGGGGAGCTGTTCACGCCACTGAAACCGGTGTTTGACTGGCTGGGCGAAAAGTTACAGGCCGCGTGGCAGTGGTTTAAAAACCTGATTGCCCCGGTTAAAGCCACCCAGGACACCCTGAACCGTTGCCGTGACACGGGCGTCATGTTCGGGCAGGCACTGGCTGACGCGCTGATGCTGCCGCTTAATGCGTTCAACAAACTGCGCAGCGGTATTGACTGGGTACTGGAAAAACTCGGTGTTATCAACAAAGAGTCAGACACACTTGACCAGACCGCCGCCAGAACTCAAGCCGCCACGTATGGCAGCGTTGGTTATATTCCGGCGACCAGCTCTTATGCAGGCTATCAGGCTTATCAGCCGGTTACGGCACCGGCTGGCCGCTCTTATGTAGACCAGAGTAAAAACGAATATCACATTAACCTGACGGGTGGTTCTGCGCCGGGAACACAGCTTGACCGCCAGTTACAGGATGCGCTCGAAAAATACGAGCGGGATAAACGTGCGCGCGCCCGTGCCAGCATGATGCATGACGGTTAAGGAGGTGACGAAAAATGATGCTCGCGTTAGGTATGTTTGTTTTTATGCGCCAGACGCTGCCACACCAGACCATGCAGCGTGAATCAGATTATCGCTGGCCGTCAAATTCCCGTATCGGTAAACGGGATGCCTACCAGTTTCTCGGTGTGGGTGAGGAAAACATGACGCTGGCCGGTGTGCTTTATCCCGAACTGACCGGCGGCAAGCTGACGATGACCACGCTCAGGCTGATGGCAGAGGAAGGCCGGGCGTGGCCGTTGCTGGATGGCACCGGCATGATTTACGGCATGTATGTCATCAGCAGGGTGAATGAAACAGGGAGTATTTTCTTTGCAGACGGCACACCCCGGAAAATTGATTTTACGCTGTCGCTCACCCGCGTTGATGAATCACTGGCCGCGCTTTATGGCGATATCGGTAAACAGGCGGAATCGCTCATCGGTAAGGCCGGTAGTCTGGCGACCAGATTCACGGGGATGACGGAGGCGGGATAATGCTGGATGCGCTGACATTTGATGCAGGCAGTACGCTGACGCCGGATTACATGCTGATGCTCGACAGCAGGGATATTACCGGTAATATCAGCGACCGTCTGATGAGCATGACCCTGACGGATAACCGGGGCTTTGAGGCTGACCAGCTTGATATTGAACTGAACGATGCCGACGGGCAGGTCGGGCTGCCGGTTCGTGGCGCTGTCCTGACGGTGTATATCGGCTGGAAAGGTTTTGCTCTGGTATGCAAAGGGAAATTTACCGTTGATGAGGTAGAACACCGGGGCGCGCCGGATGTGGTCACCATCCGCGCCAGGAGTGCAGATTTTCGCGGGACGCTCAATTCCCGCCGTGAAGGCTCCTGGCATGACACCACGCTCGGTGCGATTGTTGAGGCGATAGCCTCCCGTAACAGGCTGGAAGCCAGTGTCGCTCCGTCACTGGCCGGAATTAAAATCCCGCACATCGACCAGTCACAGGAGTCTGATGCAAAATTCCTGACCCGCCTTGCTGAACGCAACGGCGGTGAGGTGTCGGTAAAAATGGGAAAACTGCTGTTTCTCAAAGCGGGGCAGGGGGTGACGGCCAGCGGTAAAAAAATCCCGCAGATTACCATCACCCGCAGCGACGGCGACCGTCATCATTTTGCGATTGCTGACCGTGGAGCCTACACCGGCGTAACGGCAAAGTGGTTACACACCAAAGACCCGAAGCCGCAAAAGCAGAAGGTAAAACTGAAACGCAAAAAGAAAGAAAAACACCTGCGCGCACTGGAGCACCCGAAAGCAAAACCGGTCAGGCAGAAGAAAGCGCCAAAAGTACCGGAAGCGCGCGAAGGTGAATACATGGCCGGTGAGGCTGACAACGTTTTTGCCCTGACCACGGTATATGCCACGAAAGCACAGGCCATGCGTGCCGCTCAGGCGAAGTGGGATAAACTGCAACGGGGCGTTGCGGAGTTCTCCATCAGCCTGGCTACCGGTCGTGCTGATATTTACACGGAAACACCGGTTAAAGTATCAGGCTTTAAGCGCGTCATAGACGAGCAGGGCTGGACAATCACTAAGGTGACACATTTTCTGAATAATAGCGGCTTCACGACGTCCTTAGAGCTTGAGGTCAGGCTTTCTGATGTGGAGTACGAAACAGAAGATGATGAGTGATGTTTTTATTTTATCTGTTTGTTTTATAAGGATAAATTAACTAAAATGGCACCATCAACAAAACCGGAAGAGGTGCTCGCGATGTTTCATTGTCCTTTATGCCAGCATGCCGCACATGCGCGTACAAGCCGCTATATCACTGACACGACAAAAGAGCGTTATCACCAGTGTCAGAACGTGAATTGCAGCGCCACATTCATCACTTATGAGTCGGTACAGCGATACATCGTGAAGCCGGGAGAAGTCCACGCCGTAAGACCGCACCCGTTGCCGTCAGGGCAGCAAATTATGTGGATGTAATTACAAACAGGAAGCCCCTCAGTCGAGGGGCTTTTTTGTCGATGTGGTCAATGTGTGGACGTGACCAGAAATAAATCCTTTTATTTCATGTGATTAGATATCAAAAAATGTCACCAATAACTGACATTGCGGTGTTTCTCCAGATGTGGCCCATCTGAGGCCGTGTTGGTGCGCAGCTCGAAGGCTACGTCGAGTCTGTTTTGGCAGTCACCTTAAAGTATAGATAGCTGACAAAAAAGGCTCTCGCGCTAAAAAAGGCCCCACTTTCGTGGAGCCTTTATTGTACGCTTTTTACTGTACGATTTCAGTCAAATCTAATTACATAGATTGAGTGAAGGTACGAGTAATAACGTCCTGCTGCTGTTCTTTAGTCAGCGAGTTGAAACGTACTGCGTAGCCAGATACACGGATGGTCAGCTGCGGATATTTTTCCGGGTTTTCCATCGCGTCGAGCAGCATTTCACGGTTCATCACGTTAACGTTCAGGTGCTGACCACCTTCGATGGATGCTTCGTGGTGGAAGTAACCATCCATCAGACCAGCCAGGTTGGTCTTACGAACTTCGTCGTCTTTACCCAGTGCGTTCGGAACGATAGAGAAGGTGTAGGAGATACCATCTTTAGCGTAAGCAAACGGCAGTTTAGCAACGGAAGTCAGAGAGGCTACTGCACCTTTCTGGTCACGACCGTGCATCGGGTTAGCACCCGGTCCGAACGGCGCGCCAGCACGACGACCGTCTGGGGTGTTACCCGTTTTCTTACCATACACAACGTTAGAAGTGATGGTCAGAACAGACTGAGTCGGGATAGCGTCACGGTAGGTGTGCAGTTTCTGAATTTTCTTCATGAAACGTTCTACCAGGTCAACAGCCAGGTCATCTACACGCGGATCATTGTTACCAAACTGCGGGTATTCGCCTTCGATTTCGAAGTCGATAGCCAGACCGTCTTCGTCACGAATCGGTTTAACTTTCGCATATTTGATTGCAGACAGGGAGTCAGCAGCAACGGACAGAC
>ERZ773242.805-NODE-805-length-34583-cov-3.006690_pt1 | contig 34583 bp, 36 predicted proteins | sample MGYA00511077_ERZ773242 | MGnify/ENA primary metagenome ERZ773242 (study PRJEB29015, sample SAMEA2737754) | human gut metagenome | biome: human gut; feature: human-associated habitat; material: faeces | place: China | collected 2012 ... | reverse complement strand
ATTATAATAAGCTTTTTATCAAAGGAATTAAGGCCTGCTATGGCTCTTGTGGGACTCGTGGCAATTGAATCGTTATACCACTTTACTCCGTCAAGCTCTCTGACAAACTCAATGCGGTGCTCCACTCCTCCGAAGGTCTTTGCCACCTTTACAATGTTTTCGGCGGTTACAAATCCCATAACGGCAGAAATTGCCGCCATATAATTCTGAACATTGTGTTCCCCGGGGATACGAATGTCCTTCTTGTTCATTATAAAGGTATTATTCCCGTTATCGGCCGAATAAATATCGCCTTTTTCATCGCAAAATACGCCGTTTTCCACCTTGTGCACGTCGCTGAAGAAAAGGCATTTTCCCTTAACGTCCTTTTCAAAGCCGCGTGTAATGTCGTTTTCAAAATTGAGGGTGGCACGGCTGTCCTCGCTTTGGTAGGAAATAATGTTTCGCTTTGCGTCGATATATTCCTGCATATCCTTGTGAATGTCAAGATGATTGGGCGCAACATTGGTCACAACGGCGGAAAAAGGACCTTTTTTCATGGAAATAAGCTGAAAAGAGGAAAGCTCGACAACGGCATAATCGTCCTCGTTCATTCCGTCAACCTTATCAAGCAGCGGCGTGCCGATATTTCCGCCGAGATAAACTTTCTTACCCGTCGTTTCCAGTAGCTTTGATATTATTGTGGTCGTGGTGGTTTTTCCGTCCGAGCCGGTAACGGCAAAAATTTTGGCGGGGCAAAGCTTGAAAAATTCCTCCATTTCGGAAGTCACGGTTTTGCCCTCTTCCCTTGCCTTTACAAGCTGAGGGGTGTTGAAGGGAAGCCCCGGCGTGCGGAAAACAACGTCCTCGGTTATGTCGTCAAGATAGTTCTCTCCGAGGATAAGTCTGACACCGAGCTTTTCAAGAGCACTTCCCTTTTCACCCAGCTTTTCGGCGCTGCGCTTATCCCTTGCAGTCACATTAACGCCCATTTTTGCAAGCTTTTCTATCATGGGTGTGTTGCTGACACCTATTCCGCAAAAGGTAACGGTTTTATTTTTAAGTTGATTATAATAATTTTCAAGCAAAGGTTTCAATGAAATTACCTCCAATATGTTCTGCAAGGAAGTATTATACTATTTTTTTCCGAAAATATCAACACAAAAGAAAATGAGCTCCCGAAAAACGAAAGCTCATTTAAAATTCCTAAAAAGATTACATCATGCTGGCGACTTCGTCGGCAAAATTATCTTCTTTCTTTTCAAGTCCCTCGCCCTTTTCAAAGCGAACGAAATCAACGATCTTAATGTCTCCGCCGATCTTCTTGGCAACAGAGTCAAGATACTTGGCAACGCTCATGCTGGAGTCCTTAACAAACTCCTGATCAAGCAGGCAGTTTTCCTTGAAGAACTTGTTGAGACGTCCGGTGGCCATCTTCTCGATGATGGCGTCGGGCTTGTTGGCGCTCTTGGGATCGTTTTTGATCTGTACGGTGATGATTTCCTTTTCCTTGGCAATTCTGTCGGCGGGAACGGTGTCCTCCGAAAGGAAGGGAACGTTAAGAGCGGCGATCTGCATTGCAACGTCCTTGGCAGCCTCTTTGAATTCGGCATTGGCGGCAACCTCGTCGGTGACGTCGAATTTAACCATAACGCCGATTCTTCCGCCGCCGTGAATGTAGGAAACAACGGGGCCTTCGTATTTAACGAAACGGCGAACCTTCATGTTCTCGCTGATGACAAGGATAAGATCCTTAAGCATACCGTCAACGGTGCGGTCGGCACCAGCGGGAGTAGCGTTCATAAGAGCGTCGACATCCTTGATGTCCTGCTCGGCAACGGTCTTGGCGCAGGTCTTTGCGAAATCAAGGAATTTCTCGTTTTTGGCGGCAAAGTCGGTCTCGGCATTTACCTCGATCATAACGGAGACCTTTTTGGCCTCGTCGGTGTAGGTAACAACGGTACCCTCGGCGGCAATACGGCCGGCCTTTTTCTCTGCCTTGGCAAGTCCCTTCTCGCGGAGAAGGACAACTGCCTGCTCGAAATCGCCGTTTGCGTCGGTAAGAGCGGTTTTGCACTCCATCATGCCGCAGCCGGTCTGTTCTCTGAGCTTTTTAACGTCTTGAGCTGATATAGCCATTATATATTCCTCCTGTTAGGTTAATTTAAACGAATTATTCGGCGGCCTCTTCGGCTTCCTGATCGGCAACCTCGGCAGAACCCACAGCGCCCTGATGAGCCTCGAGAACTGCATCGGCCATAGCGCCGGAAAGGAGCTTAACCGCACGGATAGCGTCATCGTTTCCGGGAATTACATAGTCAACATCATCGGGGTCGCAGTTGGTATCAACAATGGCGACAACGGGAATGTTGAGCTTATGAGCTTCGGAAACGGCAATTTTTTCTTTTCTGGGGTCGACAACAAACATTGCGACCGGCATTTTCTTCATGTTCTGAATACCGCCGAGGAATTTTTCAAGCTTTTCAATCTCGGCGTTGAGCTTAATAACTTCCTTCTTGGGGAGAAGGTCAAAGGTTCCGTCCTCGCGCATTTTGCGAAGCTGGTTGAGACGGTCGATTCTGCGGCGAATGGTGGTGAAGTTGGTGAGCATACCGCCGAGCCATCTTGCGTCAACATAAGGCATACCGCAGCGCTGAGCCTCTTCCTTAATGGAAAGCTGAGCCTGCTTTTTGGTTCCGACGAAAAGGATTTCGCCGCCGTCCTGAGTTGCCTCACGGACAAAATTATAAGCTTCCTCAAGCTTTTTTACCGTCTTCTGAAGATCGATAATGTAGATGCCGTTTCTCTCGGTGAAAATGTATTCAGCCATTTTCGGGTTCCAACGGCGGGTCTGATGTCCGAAATGGACACCTGCTTCGAGAAGCTGTTTCATGGATACTACGGTCATTTTTATTTCCTCCTTGTTTTTACCGCCATTTTCCTCATCTTGCCGAAAAACCGCAAGCGGCAACCTTCACGGCAATCGGAAAATGTGAGTAATATACCGGGCGATAAGCAAAATTTACCCGATACCGTCGTATTATAGCATAAGTCAACCGCTTTTGCAAGTATAAATTTCATTTTTTTGTCATCGGTCGAGAAAGCCGGCAAAAGCCGAGCCCTTTTCCCTGTTTTTCGGCGGCTCGAAATCCACCAAAACCGTGTCGTCTCCGATAACGGTTATGTCGTCAAATCTTATACAAAGGTCGCTTTCCCTCCCGAAAAGTCCGAAAAACTTCGGGCGGCCGAAAATTATCACCGATTCGATTTTACCCGAGCAAACGTCAAAATCCACATCTCCGATGAAACCAAGTCTCGTTCCGTCTTTTACGCATATAACTTCCTTGTCGGAAAGCTCGCCCACCCTGCAAATCATAAAAACACCTCCGCCCGAAATTATATGCAAAGGACGGTGTCTTTATGACAAGTAAAAACCCGTCCGCAAAAGCGAACGGGTTTTTGGAGCTGATGGTCGGAATCGAACCGACAACCTGTTCATTACGAGTGAACTGCTCTGCCATTGAGCCACATCAGCCTGTCAACGACTTGTATTATATCAACAATATTTTATTTCGTCAAGTATTTTTTATATTCTCTTGAAAAACGGCTTTAAACTTGATAAAATAAGCCAAAGAGTAAAAAGGTTGTGATTTTATGTTTTATCCCGGACTTGTTTCGATTTCCTTCAGAGGACTTTGTCCCGACGAAATAATCTCTCTTTGCAAGGAAAACGGTCTTTGCAAAATCGAATGGGGCTCCGACGTGCACGTTCCCGTCGGAGATATAAAAAAAGCAAAAGAAATATCCGAAAAATGTAAAACGGCCGGCGTCGATCCGTTCGCTTACGGCTCCTACTACCGCCTTTCGGAAAACACCGTTCCCTTTTCAAGCTATTTGGAGACAGCCGAGGCGCTCGGTTCAAAGGTGATAAGAATTTGGGCGGGGACAAAATCTCCCGACAAGGTTAACAAAGACGAATATGAAGCCCTTGTTAAGGAAGCAAAGAAAATATCCCTCGCCGCGGCGCAAAAAGGCATTACAATTGCCACCGAGTGCCATCTCGGAACCATGACCGAGAATCACACCGACGGTCTCAAATTCTTAAAGGACGTTGACCAAGAAAATTTCAGAACCTATTGGCAGCCCAATCAATTTAAAACATTTGAGCAAAACATCGAGGCTGCAAAGGCGCTTTCCCCCTTTACGGTGGGTGTTCATGTGTTCAACTGGGACGACAAGGGACGCTATCCCCTTTGCGACGGCGCGGAAAAATGGTTGAGCTATCTTGAGCATTTTGTCGGCCTTGACATTCCGCTCATGCTTGAATTCATGCACGACGACCGACCCGAAAGTCTTAAAGCCACAGCGGAAACACTTAATGATTTTATTAAAGGAGCTTTAAAATGAAAGGAATTTTTTTGGGGCGCAAGGAAGTTATAGACACGGTATACCTTGAAAGCACTAAAAATACGCTTCGTGAAAACATTGACATCGACACCGAATACACGCTTCCCACGGACGAAATTTACAGCAATGCCGAGCTGCTTTCCGACATCGACGTTGTTTTTTCCTCGTGGGGTATGCCCACTCCCGACGGCACCGCCGTTTCAAAGCTTTTTCCGAAATTGAAGGCAATATACTATGCCGCAGGTTCGGTTCAAACCTTTGCCGGGCCGTTTTTTGAAAACGGCGTGAAAATTTACAGCGCATGGGCCGCAAACGGCGTTCCCGTTGCCGAATATACCGTTGCCCAAATAATCCTTGCAAACAAGGGTTTCTTTTGGTCGTCGCGTTATCAGTCGGTGGGCAACCGTGAGAGGGCTCTTGAAAAAAGAGCCGATATAAAGGGTAATTTCAACAGCAGGGTCGGTCTTATAGGCGTCGGCATGATAGGCTCGCTTGTGGCGGAAATGCTTAAGAGCTACCGTCTTGAGGTGTTGGCTTTCGACCCGTTTTTGTCCGATGAAAGAGCAAAAAAGCTCGATGTGAAAAAAGCCTCACTTGAAGAAATTTTTTCAAGCTGCGGCACGGTAAGCAATCACCTTGCCGACAATGACCAAACCGCCGGTATGCTGAACGGTAAGCTTTTCGACCGCATGAGCGACACCGCAACATTTATAAACACCGGAAGAGGACGGCAGGTTGACGAAAAGGCTCTCGCCGAATTTATGGAAAAGCACCCCTTTGCAACGGCACTCCTTGACGTAACATTTCCCGAGCCGCCCGAAGAAAATTCTCCCCTCTATACCCTGCCCAATGTCATTTTAAGCCCGCACATAGCCGGAAGCATCGGAAACGAGGTCAGCCGTATGGGCGAATATATGACCGAGGAATTTTTAAGGGTACAAAAGGGAGAAAAACCGCTTTATGAGGTAAAGCCCGAAATGCTCAAAACAATGGCCTGATAAAAGACCTTATCACACGACGGGAATAAGCACGACGCTGTCCTTCGGGATTTCATCCGTTTCAAAGCCATTGGCGCTTTTAACCGCCTCCACGGTAGTTTTGTATCTTCTTGCTATTTCAAACACCTTTTCCTCTTCTCCGCAATAATAAAGCATGAGCGCGGGGCGGCGTTCGGCAGCCGATTGTTCCTTCTCGTCCACCGTTATATCGGTCAGCATCTTTACTTCGACGCTTTCGTAAAGACAACCGGTAAGGGTCATATTTACGTTTATTTTTGCGCTGCTTTGCGAAAGCTCACAGCCAAAGCTTTTAATACATATTTCAGGCGAAAACTTTAAACTTGAGCTGTTGTCACGGCATATTTCATGAGAAAAATCGACGTTTTTTTCAAAATACACCGTCGACATATCTCCGTCACAGGCCACAACGCATATTTGAACCGTTCCGAGCACCGAAATTCCGCTTTCGGTGTTTCTCACCTCGGTGACGGCTGCGTCGCCGAAAATGTCAAGAATTGAGCTTATTTCGTTGCCGAAATCAAAATTATATCCGTGGGTGAAATTTTCCTTAACCTCGGAAAGGCATTTTTCAAAGCATTTGCATTTGCTTTCCGCCTTAAGCTCATTTTTCACGGAATATGCGTCGGCGGCGTACATAAGCGAAACATTTTTGCAAAGAGAAATTTCGGTGTTAATTCCGGCCGAAACCGAAAGCGTTCTGACATCGCCGTCAAAACCGGTTTTGGTTCTCACGTCAAGAGCCGTTATTTCGCATTTTGCCCTTGCAAAGCAGTCCTCGTCGGCCTGCGCCATATCGACGATTTGGGTAAAGGGTATAACGCAGTCGGTTTTGTCAACCCGATTTTTCCTGTCGGTCGAATAGCAAACGGTAACATAAAGCTCGCCCTTGACAATAACCTTGCCCGCCATGGTCTTGCAGTCGGCATATTCAACTATGCCGTCGCTTCTGAGTATGCAGGTTATGGGCTCGGTGCTTTCGTCAAGCTCGATTTCATCGGTAATGGCGGTATATTTTTCGGTGCATCCCACAGTAACCGTTATGTCTTTTTGCTCGGAGCAAAGCTGCACATCGTTTTCGGCAACGCTTTTTACACATTCCTCGGTCTGCATTTCAAAAAGACTTACCGTCAGCGAAAGGCAGCCGTGCAGCTCGATTTTTCTTGCGCTGACCATTCGGCAGCCCATGTGTTCTATTTTGCACTTAACCGACGGATAAAACTCTTTGTCCCTGTCAAGATTCATTTCACGATAGAATGTCAGCGTTTGGTCGAAGGTTTTAAGGCAGCCTTCTTCGTCTATATAAAACACGGTCAGAAATACGTTGCCGTCGATGTTTAGCACCGAGTTTACAATTCTTTTGGAAATTATCTTGGCCTTTGCGCGGCATTTGAGTATACGCGCCATATTTCCGCAAAATTCCGGCAGCATGATCTCGTTGTCAACGGCCTGCTCGAGAACCTCTTCGGAGGCCTTGCTTTCAAGAGTTATTCTTTGCTTTTCCATTGTTATTTCCATAATGACACTTCTTTCCCGTAAATTTTCCTTGGTAAATTATATTGGGAGAAAGAAATAATTATTACAAAAAATCCGGTGTTATGCACACCGAAAATTTTAATCGAAATATTTTTTAAAGTCCTCCGAGCTTGCAAGAGAGACAAAATCGTCGTCTCCGTAAATCAGATGATCCACAAGAGATATGTCAAAGCATTTCAGACAGCTTGAAAGATTTGACGTGTTTATAATATCCTCTTTTGACGGAAGCGGTATTCCGTTTGGGTGATTGTGGGCTATGACAACGGCGGTAGCGCCCGTCTGAAAGGCGATTTCGCATATTTTTCTTGTGCAAAGCGGAACCGAATTTGCGCTGCCCTCCGAAAGACGGCAATGCTTCAGAACCGAGCATTTGTTATCCATGAAAATTCCGTATATCATTTCATGCTTAAAGCCCAAAAACTTCGGTTTCAAAAACTCGCCGATCTGCTCGGGCGTATACAGAGCCGATTTGAGATTTTTGGAATCGCTGTATACTCTGAAAAGGCCGGGCATCATGCTTAAAAGCGTCGCCGAATAGTCGCCTATTCCGTTGACCTTTTTAAGATCGTCGGCAGAGGCGTCCAAAACGCCCGAAAGACTTCCGAAACGGTCTATAAGCTCGTGGGCAAGAGGATTCAAATCCTTTTGCGGTATTGCATATCCGAGAACAAATTCCAAAATTTCATGTTGCTGAAAGCCGTCAAACCCGTTTTCAGAAAATCTTTGGCGAAGCCGTTCTCTGTGACCCGCATGAATTTCCGATGACATAATATTCCTCCGAAAGGTGATAGAATGAAAAAATTTATTATAGGCAAAAACGACGCAAACCAGCGTCTTGACAAATTTATTTCAAAGGCCGTCCCCGACCTCCCGAAATCGCTTATGTATAAATATATTCGTACAAAGAAGATAAAGCTCAACCGAAAAAGAGCCCAAATTTCCGACAGACTGTGTGAAAACGATGTTCTCGAGCTTTATATAAACGACGAATTCTTTGCAAATGAGGCAAAGAAGGATTATGATTTTCTAAAATCGAGCAAAAAGCTCGACATAGTTTACGAGGACGAAAACATCATGCTGCTTAACAAACCCGAGGGTTTGCTTTGCCATTCGTCGGCCGACGAATACGGGGACACACTCATAAACCGTATAAAACGCCGTCTTTATGAAAGCGGAGAATATGATCCCGAGGAAGAAAATTCCTTTACTCCCTCCCTTGCCAACCGCATAGACCGCAACACCTGCGGAATTGTCATGGCGGCAAAAAACGCCGAAGCCCTCAGAATTCTTAACCAAAAAATCAAGGAGAGAGAAATATCAAAATATTATCTCTGTCTCGTCCACGGAAGACCGAAAAAGCAAAGCGACACGGCCGAAGGATTTCTTGAAAAGGACAGCGACAGGAATATGGTAAAAATATACGACTCGCCCGCCCCCGGGCGCCTGTCAATCAAGACAAAGTATACTCTTCTTGAGCACAAAAAAGGCATATCCCTTTTGGAAATACAGCTCCTCACCGGAAGAACACATCAAATCCGAGCTCACATGGCACATCTCGGCTGTCCGCTTGTGGGGGAAGGAAAATACGGCAAAAACGCCGCCGACCGCAAAAAAGGGTTTATTCATCAGGCGCTTTGCTCATATAAGCTGAGATTTGATTTTCCCACAGACGCCGAAAACCTTTCCTATCTTAAGGGCAAGGAATTTTCGGTGGACAAAATATGGTTTGTCGAGGAATTTAGACAGATGTAAGTTCCAAAAGCCGCTGCTCGGAAATGATTTCGATTCCGAGGCTCTGAGCCTTTTGGAGCTTGCTTCCGGCCGCCTCTCCGGCCAAAACATAGCTTGTTTTTTTGGAAACCGACGAGGAAACCTTTCCTCCGCAATTTTCTATGATTTCGGTTGCCTGTGCTCGGCTGAGCGTGGGCAAGGTTCCCGTCAGCACAAAGGTTTTGCCCTCGAAAACGCTGTTGCCGCTCTTTTCCTTGGATTTTAAATTAAGTCCGGCTTGCTTGAATTTTTCCAAAAGCTCCTTTGTACCGTCGAGGGCGAAAAACTCAGCGGCGCTTTGAGCCATTATCTCTCCGAAACCGTCAATTTTCATAAAATCGTCTTTGCTTGCTTTTGCAATGCTTTCCATGCCGTCAAAGCTCGATTCGATGAGCTTGGCGGCTTTTTCGCCTATATGGCGTATTCCGAGGCCGAAAATCAGCCTCCAAAGCTCGTTTTTCTTGGAATTTTTAATGGCATTTATAAGGTTTGCGGCAGATTTCTCGCCCATACGTTCAATATCGGCAATCTGCTCGGCTTTCAAATCATATATGTCGGAGGGCTTTTTTATAAGACCCTTGCCGACCAGCTGAATAACAACCGCTTCTCCCAGTCCCTCGATGTCCATTGCACCGCGGGAAGAAAAATGAATGAGATTTCTTACAAGCTGAGCGGGACATTCGGGATTGACGCACCTGACGGCAACCTCGCCTTCGTCTTTTACAACGCTTTCCCCGCAAGAGGGACATTTGTCGGGCATTTCAAAGGGCTTTGAACCCTCAATGTGGCACACCGAGCACACAATTTCGGGAATTATATCTCCCGCCTTTCTCACCTCAATGGTGTCGCCTATTCTTATATCCTTTTCGGCAATATAGTCGGCATTGTGCAAAACCGCACGGGAAACCGTCGACCCGGCAAGCAGCATTGGCTCGAAAACGGCCGTGGGAGTGAGTACGCCCGTTCTTCCGACACTTACATCAATGTCGGTGAGCACCGTGCTTTTCTGCTCGGGAGGATATTTATAGGCAATAGCCCATTTTGGAAATTTGGAGGTGCTGCCGAGCTTTCGGCGCATGGCAAAATCATCGACCTTTACAACGGCTCCGTCAATGTCAAAGGCAAGAGAGCCTCTGCTTTGGCCGATTTTTTCGATTTCGGCTATTGCCTCCTCAATATCGGCGCACTTAATATAAGAGGGCAAAACATGAAGCCCTTGAGATTTCATATAGTCGAGCGAGGCGATGTGGGACTCAAACTGCACCCCTCCGACCTTTTGCTGAATATTAAAAAGAAAAATGTCAAGATTACGCGTTGCCGTTACGGCGGAATTTTTCTGTCTCAATGCCCCGGCTGCGGCATTACGCGGATTTTTTGCGGGCTTTTCTCCCATAAGCTCCTGGTGCTCCACAAGCTGCTCAAAGCTTGTATGGGGCATATAAACTTCGCCTCTGACCTCAAGAAAATCAATGGGCGTGTTAAGATGAGCGGGAATAGACTTAACCGTTTTTAAATTATCGGTAACATCCTCTCCCGTCACACCGTCGCCACGCGTCGAACCTCTCACAAAGGTTCCGTTCACATATTCGAGAGAAACCGAAAGACCGTCTATTTTCGGTTCAACGCTGTAAACGGGATTTTCCGCCGTTTCCCTCACCCGTCTGTCAAAATCGCGAAGTTCGTCAAAGGAAAAGGCGTCCTGAAGGCTTTCCATCTTCACCTTATGCTCAACCGGCGAAAAAAGCTTTGACGCTTTCCCCCCTACCTTTGCGGTGGGAGATTCGGGACTTTTAAGTTTCGGAAACTCATCCTCAAGCGTTTCAAGCTCGCGGAGCATCATATCATATTCATAATCCTCAATTTCGGGACTGTCGTCAACATAATATTTCCTGCTGTGATATTCAAGAAGCTTTCTGAGCTCGTTTATTCTTTTTTCTGCGTCGGTAAAATTCATACTAAATCCTCACAAGAATAATTAAAAGAAAAAGGCACCCGAATCTTTAAATCAAGATCCGACGGGTGCCTTTTGGTGCTGGTGGCCGGGGTCGAACCGGCACGAGGTTGCCCTCATGGGATTTTAAGTCCCAGGCGTCTGCCTATTCCGCCACACCAGCGTATAATCGGGAAAATACGACCTAATGATTATACTTTCCCGAAAGAACAATGTCAAGAAAAACTTAAGACACGTCGGCAATTACTTCATATTTTCCGCTGATCCAACATCTGCCCGAGGAAACGCTCAGGGTGGGATTTACCGACGACGAACCGGTCTGAATCAGCTCGGAGGCATTTATGGAAATGTGAATATTGCTTACCGTGAGATTCTTAACCTCCGAATAGGGTCCGATAACCGTCACTCCCTTAAGAGCCGTTTTGACCGAGATGGTTTTGCCCTCCGGCACCGAGGTAACCGAAATGTTGTCGGCGGGAATGTCAAAGGACTTGGATGTGAAGCTTGAGCGGTCGATGTTGACCTCAAAATAAACATTTGAAACCTTGGTATAATCGTAGTAGGTCACGCCGCTTATTTTGGGAAGGGTCAACTTAAAGTTAAATGTCGTCGCGTCGTCATAATTTATCGTCGAAAAATCAATGGGATCGTCCAACGTTATATTTTCAATTTGAGAAATAACATCGGGAGCGCCCTTAATTCCGATTTGGGAAACCTGCCGTTCGGTGGAGGTGTCGCTGCCCGTCACCTCGTATATAACAAGCTCGGGCAAATTCTGCGGCGCGTTCTTGACGTCGACATTAAGCGGAACGGTCTTTCTCATGCGGACGTTGGCCGAGACAGAAACGGTGTTCGCCTTGGGCTTTGTATATTTAAGAATGTTGTCGTTGGAGTAGGGATTATAGAGAACGTTGCCGTCCTTATCATACATGAATATTCCCGCGTCATAGGTTTCGGTTTCGGTCAAAACCTTGTTGACATTGGCGACCGCCCTCACCGACGCTATCTTTTTTATTTCGGTTTCGGGACCCACAAGGTCGATTACCTTGTCGGATTCGTCGGTAAACTCCGGTTCAAGAAGCATGGCGGTGTTTTCGGTCTGAAGATTTTCAACGCTCGCTCCCACACAGTCGATGGCAAGCTCGAAGGTGGTTTCGCTTTTGGCGTCAAGGTATACCGAAACGCTCGACGGCTCCACCGAAACGATTTCATAATCGCTGTTGGAAGAATTCTTTTTGGCCGAAAGAGAAAGGTTGTATTCGCCCGCCTTTGTGACCGACTCGGTATTTGCCGAAACGGTCAGCGAATTTGCGTCGAGACGCTCGACCATGTATTTCTTGCCTCTGACGGCAACCTTGACCGTCGTATTTTCGTTACCGAACACCGACATGGGAACGGCGCCGTCAACCGAGGAAAGCGAAATTTCCACCGGCACATCGGAGATAACGCGGTCGACCTGAGGACTGTAGGTTATGGAAATAAAGAGCCATATTATCAGCGCAATAACAAAAGACAGGGCGAGAAGAAATTTGTTGTTGGCAAGCAGTTTGTTAAATTTGTTCATTTAAACCACCCCATACGCTTGAAAGGATTTTTGCTTTTTTTGCCCGCGTCGGCCGACTCTACTCCAGAAATGGAATTTTCAAGCTCGGTCTTAAGGGTGATGGCGTCGAAATCACGTTTGAGATTTCCCTTGCTTGCCACCGAAATGGTTCCCGTCTCCTCCGAAACCACAACAACGGTTGCATCGGAATTTTCCGACATACCGATTGCGGCGCGGTGACGTGTACCCAAAGCAAGTGAAATATTCGTATTCTTGGTAAGCGGCAAAATACAGGCGGCCGAATGAATTCTTCCGTCGCGAATTACCACGGCGCCGTCGTGAAGAGGCGCTTTGGGATAAAATATATTTTCAAGCATTTCACGGGAGACAATTGCGTCAACCGAGCTTCCGCTTTCCACAACGTCGTTTAAAATCGTCTTGTTTTCAAAAACTATGAGAGCGCCCACCTTTGCCGACGACATGGAAACGCAGGCCTTACATACCTCTTCAATGCTTCTGCGTATGCTTTCCTGCGCCTCTTCGTCGGAAAGAGTCCGACCGAGAGAGCTGAGCTTGTTGCGCCCAAGCTGCTCGAGCACATGGCGAAGCTCGGGCTGGAACAGAACAATTAGGGCGAGAATTCCCACGCTCCAAACCGTTTGCAGAATGACCTTCATCATGGTCATATCAAGAAGATTTACCAGAAGATCGATGAGTACAAGAAAAACAATTCCCTTGAGCAGCTGACCCGCGTGGGTCTCTCTTACAAGCTGAATTGCTTTATATATAAGGAAGGTAAGAATGAGTATATCAAGCACATCCCCAAAGGAAATTCCCTTGAGAACGCCGAAGATATTATAAAACACTTCCGAAATTCCGTTTAATAAATGAGTCATTGTTTTCTCCGAATTTATAATATACCGCAGCCACGATAACACATTTGTAATATACATATATTTTAACACTAATTTTCAATATAATCAATACCAAAAAAAGAAATAAAATTATATATTTTTAATATTTTTTGTAAACAAAGCAACCTCATCGGGGCGGTTAAAAACCGAAAAACTCACCCTCACCGTTCCGTTCTTTAGGGTTCCGAGACTTTTGTGAGCAAGGGGCGAACAGTGAAGACCCGCGCGCACGGCAAATCCGCGGCGGGAAAGCTCGGCGGCAAGTTCCTCCGAGCGGGTGTCTGAAAGATTAAAACTGACGACGGGAGCGGTAGTTGTTTTTTCCGGGTCTTCCCCGTAAAGAATTACTCCGGGGATTTTACCGAGTTCTCGGTAAAGCATGGAGGCGAGCTTCTTTTCGTGAGAAAAAATACGTTCGACTTCTCTTGCCTTCACAAAGTCAATTCCCGCCGAAACACCGGCAATTCCGGGTAAATTCAGCGTGCCGCTTTCAAGTCTTTCGGGAAGGTCGTCGGGCTGGTAAAGAGTGTGTGAAAAATTTCCCGTACCTCCCTCGGTCAAAGTCCCCGAAAGTTCTCCGCCGCAAAGCAGCGCGCCGGTTCCCATGGGCGCATAAAGGCCCTTGTGCCCGGGAAGGCAAAGAAAGTCTATACAATCCCTTTCGGTGTTTATGTCAAGCACACCCGCCGATTGGGCGGCGTCGACGCAAAAGGGAATTTTCTTTTTTCTGCAAAGTCTGCCTATTTTTCCGACAGGCAAAATACACCCGCACACATTCGAGGCATGGGTGCATACCACAAGCCTTGTCCGCTCGTTCATAAGACTTTCAAAGGACTCTACCGTCCTCTTTTCGTCATAAAAATATACCTTTGCAACCTTTGTTATTACCCCCTTCTTTTTAAGCGAAAAAAGAGGGCGGGAAACGGAATTATGCTCGAAGGAGGAAATAATGACCTCGCAGTTTTCAAGTTCAAGACCTTTTATTACGGTATTCAAAGCCTCGGTGCAATTTTTGGTAAAAACAATTCTTTCGGGATTTGCAAAGCCGAAAAAATCCGCCAGCTTTTGCCGACAGGCATACACCGTATCGGCCGCCTTGACCGAAAGGGTGTGCCCGCTTCTTCCCGGGTTTGCCGAAAGAGCCGACATGGCGTAATCCGCCGCCTTAATGACCGAGAGCGGTTTGGGCGACGTTGTGGCGGCATTGTCAAAATATATCATATCAACGACCGCCGCTTCTTCCGAGAATTTTTATTCCCGCATCTTTAAGAATTTGCTCGGCAGCGTCGGCATCTCCGCTGACATATATGCTGTAACCGCAGCCCGCCGTATCAAGATTTCCAGGTGTTCTTTCGATATATGCCTTGAAGCCTTTTCCGCGCAAAAGCTCTCTGCCCTTGATGGCATAGGTAATGGAGCTGACCATTATAAGCTGTTTTTTCATTTGTCTCACCTCGTATCAATATCATTCTATGTCAAGGTCAGACAAAGGGGAATTTTAATTTTTGAAAATACAGCAAACGGCGTGAGCGGCAATGCCCTCTCCCCGTCCGGTAAATCCGAGGTGCTCCTCGGTGGTGGCTTTTATATTTACTTTATCGTCACCGCAGCCTATACAGTCGGCAACGGTCTTTTTCATCAAATCTATGTAAGGAGCAAGCTTCGGCGCCTGAGCGATCACGGTCGCATCGACGTTTGAAATTTCATATCCCATATTATACATACGATTTGCGGTATCTTTAAGCAGAATTTTGCTGTCGATATTTAAAAATCTGTCGTCGTTATCGGGATAAAGCTTTCCTATATCGCCGAGACCCAGCGCGCCGATAACGGCGTCGCAAATGGCATGAATAAGCACATCCGCGTCGGAATGTCCGTCAAGCCCTTTTTCCCACGGAATTTCCACTCCGCCGAGCATCAGCTTTCGGTTTTCGGCAAAAACATGAACGTCATATCCGTGTCCCACTCTAATCACCGATTTTCCTCCTTTCAAGTATCGTCCTCGCAATTTCAAGGTCGTCCGGGGTAGTTATTTTTATGTTTTCATAGCTCCCGTCGGTTAAAAAGACGTCAAACCCCGCGAATTCCATAACAGAACAGTCGTCGGTAAATTCCTCGTCGGAATTTTCCGCCTTTTCAAGAGCCTTTTTATAGAGCCTTGAATCAAAAACCTGAGGAGTCTGCACGGCATAGAGAAAATCACGCTTTGGGGTTTCCACCACGCGTTTTTCCACATTGACCCTCTTAACCGTGTCCTTGACCTTCACGGCCGGAGCGGCGCCGCCGGTTTCCTTGGCACGAAAAACGGCGTCGGCAATAATTTCATCGGTAACAAGGGGTCTTGCCCCATCGTGAATTGCAAAAAAGCTGATGTCGGGTGAACAGGCCTTTACACCGTTTACAACCGACTCAAATCTGTTTTTTCCTCCCTCGACGACAGCCGTCACCTTGGATATTTCATACCTGTCGCAGAGATTTTGAATATCGGCAACGCTGTCCTTTTTACCGACGACAACAATGTCTCGGATATGCGGACAGCCGTCAAAGACCGACAGAGTCCTTGCAAGCACGGGAACGCCAAGCAAGTCGGCAAATTGCTTATCTCCTTTGAATCTTTTGCCCGACCCTGCCGCAACTACAACGGCCGCAACCTGCGACTCGATTTCGTCCACAAATGAATAATCAAGCTCAAAATCGGTTAATACTCCCATTTTAGCGTCGTTTCTCCCTTTTAATCGTTTTTGTAAGTGTAAATTTCATATTTTCCGCCGCCGTATATTGCCGCAGAAAGACTTGAATCGTCAAAAGTATAGTAATATTTACAGCCGTGTTTCTCAAGACGGGAAAGCACTTGATCGGTCGGATGACCGTAGCTGTTATATCCGAAGGAAAGCACCGCAGCCGACGGAGTCGTTTCGTCAAGAAACCTTTCGCCGGTTCCGTACTTGCTGCCGTGGTGTCCCACCGCAAGAATGTCGGTATCAAGATCAAACCCTTCGTTTAAAAGCATATTTTCTTCGGTGAATCCGTTGTCACCCATAAAAAGCGTTCTCACACCGCAAAACTCGGCCAAAAATGCGAGACTGCAATTTTCATCTTGGCCGTATGCCTTTTCAGGTACAAAAACCGTGATTTTTCCGCTGCCCAAAGCAAACCCGTCAAGACTTTTCGGAACAACAAGGTTAACGTTATAACGTGCTGCGGCGTCTTTGACAGAGTCGAAATATTCTTCGGCCTCCTGACCGTAAACCCTGTCGGACAAAACGACATTTTCAATCAGAATTTTTCCGAAAAGACCGAGCAGACCGCCCACATGGTCGCTGTGGCAATGGGTAATAAAAACGTATTTGACGCTGCCTGCGCCCTTATTTTTAAGTTTGTTATATGCCTCTATTCCTCCGCCGGATTCAAGGCCCGTGTCGACAAGAGCATATTCTCCGCCGCTTGAAACAAGAGTGCAGGAACCCTGCCCCACATCGAGAAAATCAATGACCGCTGCTGCGCCGTCCTTGCTGTTTGCAAGGCCGAAGGCGCGGGAAAAGCTCTGCCTCAGAGGCGCTCCTCCGACGGCAAAACAAACCGAAAGAACAGCAAGGCAAAAAATCACAAGGCAGACGGTTACCGTCTTTTTCCTTTTGAGCCTTTTCTGTTCGCCGTAGACCGTTCTGAGATCCATTGATGGCTTACCTTTCTTTTGTTATTTTTCATGTTTTTCGAGGAGACCTGCTTCTTTTTCCCGCCCTTTTCCGAGAAAGTCCGTTCATTTTTATCGGGCGGAACAAGACACTTTTCGCCGTATCCGATAAGTTCGGACCGGCCGGCAATTTTCAAAGCCTTTCTGACAATGTCATAGTTTTCCGGCTTAAAATATTGAAGAAGGGCGCGCTGCATTTTCTTTTCTTCGCGGGTTTTGGGCACAAAAACCGGCTCCATTGTATAGGGGTCAAGCTCGGTGTAAAACATGGCGGTGGAAATCGTTCCCGGAGTGGGATAAAAATCCTGAACCTGCTGCGGGTGTATGTGCTCACGCTTCAGAAAAAGAGCAAGCTCTATTGCGTCTTTCAGCGTACTTCCCGGGTGAGAAGACATGAGATAAGGTACAAGATACTGCTTAAGGCCCTCGTTCCTGTTGAATTCGTCATATTTTTTCTTAAAACGAATATAGCTTTCAATGTGCGGCTTGCCCATTTTGTCAAGCACGGCGGCGGAGCAATGCTCGGGAGCGACCTTAAGCTGTCCGCTTATGTGATATTTGACAAGCTCTCTGAAAAATTCTTCGTCGCTGTCCTCGAGCAGAAAATCAAATCTTATGCCCGAACGGATAAAGACCTTTTTTATGCCCTTTATGTTTCTCATGCTGCGGAGAATGTCGAGGTATTCCCTGTGGTCGGCCACAAGATTTTTACATGGCGCTGGTGCAAGACATTTTCTGCCCTTGCAAAGGCCCTGTTTAAGCTGTAAATCGCAGGAAGGGCGGCGGAAATTTGCCGTGGGGCCGCCCACATCGTGGATATATCCCTTGAAATGCGGATTTTTTGTCAGCTCTTCGGCCTCTTTGAGCACCGACTGCTTACTTCGGCAGGTAATAAATCGGCCTTGATGAAAGGCAAGAGAGCAGAAATTGCAGGCACCGAAGCAGCCGCGATTGTGAGTTATGGAAAACTCCACCTCTTTAATGGCGGGAACCCCTCCCTCGCTTTCATAAATCGGATGGTAATATCTCATATAAGGCAGCTCATACACCCTGTCAAGCTCGGGCTGAGTGAGCGGAGGCATGGGTGGATTTTGCACGAGAAATCTGTCGCCGTGCTTTTGAACAAGCATTTTGCCTCTTATGTGGTCGGCCTCGTCAAGCTCGATTCTCGCGGCCTTGGCATACTCCCTTTTTTCGTCTCTCACCTGCTCAAATGAGGGAACAAACTTGCCGGCGATCGGTTTATCGGAAAGATAGCAGGTTCCCTTTATGTCGGTCATGCTCTTTATGTCCTCGCCATTTCGCAGACGGTTGACGATTTCAACGGTTTGGTTTTCGCCCATTCCGTAAATGAGAATATCGGCGCCGCTTTCGACAAGTATCGACGGCCTGACCCTATCGTCCCAATAGTCGTAATTTGCAAAACGGCGGAGCGATGCCTCAAGCCCGCCGATAACAATGGGCACATCGGGATATATTTCTCTGACCTTTTTGCAATAGACCGTGACGGCGCGATCGGGGCGTTTTCCGGCCTTGTTGCCCGCCGAATAGGCGTCGTCGCTGCGGCGTTTTTTTGCAGCGGTATAGTGAGCCACCATGGAATCTATATTTCCCGAATTTATCATAAAGGCATATTTCGGGCGGCCGAAACGTTTGAAATCGGTATCGGTTTTCCAGTTCGGCTGAGCCAGAATTCCAACCCTGAAGCCCTCGGCCTCGATAACGCGGGAAATAATGGCGGTTCCGAATGTCGGATGATCCACATAGGCGTCCCCGGTTATGACGACAAAATCAAGCTCGTCCCAGCCCCGCTTTTCCATGTCCTCTTTGTTTATGGGTAAAAAATCTTTAATCATAATTCCTCTTTAACAGCAAATGGGTTGTAAGGAAACAAGCCAAACAACCCATATAAAATCATTCTTCGTCAAACGGCGGCTCGTCGGTTTCGGCCTCGGGTACAGCCCCCTGCTCGGCAGAGTCGTTTCCGTTCATTTTCATTTCCATATAGCGTTGCTTGGAAATCAGCACCTTTCGGGGCTTTGAACCCTCAAAAGGACCGACAATTCCCTTTTCCTCCATCATGTCAATGATTCGGGCGGCTCGGGCATATCCGAGTTTCAGCTTTCTCTGGAGCAGCGACGTTGAAGCCATTCCCGCTTCCACAACCGTTTCGATGGCGGCAGGAAGCATTTCGTCGCCGTCGTCGGATTCGTCGGAAATTCCTCCGCTCTTTTTGCCCTTTCCGCTTTCAACGGCCTGACGCTCGATTTCCTCGGAAATTTCCTCGCTGTACTGCGCCGAGTTGTCGTCGGCGGTTATATATTCCACTACGTCCTTAATCTCCTTGTCGGAGACCCAACAGCCCTGCACACGCAGAGGCTTCGCAAGACCAACGGGATAGAAAAGCATATCGCCCTTTCCGAGCAGCTTTTCGGCTCCCACCGTGTCGATAATGGTGCCCGAATCAAAACGGTTTGCAACCTTGAGGGCAATACGGCTGGGCACATTGGCCTTGATAAGACCGGTCAGCACGTCAACCGACGGGCGCTGAGTCGCTATGACAAGGTTCATGCCGGCGGCTCTCGCCTTTTGTGCAAGACGGCAAATGGAGTCCTCAACCTCGCCCGGCGCCACCATCATAAGGTCGTTAAGCTCGTCAACCACAATAAGTATCTGCGGCATGGTGTCCATTTTCGGATTGATTCTCGCAAGGTCGTTATATGACTTGATATCTCTGACCTTATGCTCTCCGAAAAGCTTATATCTTTTTTCCATTTCGGTAACTGCCCAGCCCAGCGCTCCCGCCGCCTTTTTGGGGTCGGTCACAACGGGGACAAGCAAATGAGGAAGTCCGTCATAAACCTCAAGCTCGACGACCTTCGGGTCAATCATAAGCATTTTGACCTCTTCGGGAGAGGATTTGAAAAGAATACTTAAAATGAAGCTGTTAATACACACGGATTTTCCCGAGCCGGTGGTTCCCGCTATAAGCAAATGGGGCATTTTCGCGAGGTCGGCCGTAATCACGTTTCCCGCAATGTCTTTTCCGACCGCAACGGTCAGGCGGCTTTTGGCGTCCTCAAATTTTTTGGAACCGATAATTTCTCTCAGCCGCACCGACGCAGTCGTTTTGTTGGGCACCTCTATTCCCACGGCAGCCTTGCCAGGAATGGGAGCCTCGATTCTCACGCCGACCGTGGCAAGATTAAGCGCAATGTCGTCCGAAAGATTGGTGATTTTGCTTATTTTAACTCCTGCGGCCGGCTGAAGCTCATATCTCGTAACCGACGGTCCGCGGCTTATGTTTATAATTCTTGTTTCGACGCCGAAGCTTTTAAGGGTATCCACAAGCAGCTCGGCGTTTTGCTTAAGCTCGTCGCCGATGTCGGCCCCGTCGCCGGAAGTACCCTCCTCAAGCAGCGAAAGAGGCGGATAACGGTATTCCTTGGCAGATTCGGTCTCCACGGTAATTCCCGTTTTGTCGTCGGGAAGGCTCTCTGCCGCCTTTTCGGCTTTTTTCTCCGGCTTTTTCTCGACAGCCGCCTTTTTTTGCTCATGCACCGCCGTCTGCCTGTCGTTTACCGCGTCTTTTATTATGTCCTCAAGAGCCTTTGGCTGCTCAAGCTGCTGCTCGCGGGGCTGCTCTTGCGGTTGTTCCTCGGACACTGGCGCATGGCTTTCGGGGCTTTGCCCGTGAAAACCCTCAAGAGAAATATCATAGTCGGCGGGTTTCTTTTTGACATTTTCGATTTGGGGCATCGACGCCCTTTTCTCCGCACGCTGTTCCTCTCTGATCTTCTGCTCGTCTATAAAACGGCGGGTATTGTTCTTTATTTTATCGGCCGAGCCCGAAAAAACCTCGGCAATTTGCTTAAATGAAATTCCCGCCACAAAGAGGAAGATGATGACAAGCAGCAAAATAATAATAATCGCGGCTCCCGCCTTACTGAAAACACAGGCTGCGGGATAGCTCAAAATTCCTCCGAGCAACCCGCCGCCCGAAACACCTTTGCCGTAGCACGCCGTGAGAAAATCGCCGTAGGAAAGGCTCGGGTCATATGAAAAGACGTTAAAAACAGCAGAAAAAAGATAGATAAATATTCCTTCAAAAACGACCCGTACATTTGTACTGCTGTCGAATTTATCGATTGCGACTCTCAGACTCGTATAGCCGGAAAGCGCAAATGCGGGGAATGCGGCAAAGCCGAAAACTCCGAGAATAAAGCCGTGAATCGTCGCCCAAAAGCTCTCAAGCTTTAAAACCGAAAAAAGCATAAGAAAAACGGATATCACAAAAACGGCTTCGGCCTTAAACCGAAACCCGTTATTCTTCTTTGCGGTGTTTTTTTTATTTTTGCTTTTCGCCGATGTTTTTTTCTTTGACGACATTATTCTTATACCTCTTTATAATTTATCAGGCGATATAGCCCACTCCGAATATTCCGAGCACAAGCGTCAAAACGCCGATTGCAAGGCAATAATATCCGAAAAGCTTATATCTGTCCTTGCGGATAAGCCATTGAATGAGCTTTATGGCGGCAATGCCCGATACGAGCGCCGCAATAATTCCGGCAATCAGAGGGCCTGTCTGCACGCTTATTCCCGCGCTTACAGCATCCTTGCCCTCACTCAGAGCCGAGGCGATAATAACGGGAATGCTCATGATAAAGGAATATTCAACCATATATTCGCGGTTAAGTCCGCAAAGAAGTCCGGCACAAACCGTCGAACCGGAACGGGAAATTCCCGAAATCGTGGCAACGCACTGTGCGCCGCCGATTATGAGTGCGTCCTTGACCTTGGCTCCGTTTCTTGTCTTTTTATATGTATTTGAAATCTTAAAGGTCATCACAAGGAAAACTCCGGTTATAATAAAGGCAAAACCGAGAGGCACAATGCTTTTTGAATTGTTGATAGCCTCTGCCCCGTCCTTCAGCGAATATCCTCCGAAAACAGGAAGAACCATTATGAGAAGCATGGCCGTGGAAATGATTATCATAACCATCATGCGACGGTAGCGGTTCATTCCCTTAAAGCTGAATTTTCCCGTAAAAAGATCTCTGACCGAGAAAACAAATTCCTTTATAAGCTTCCATATAACCTTGTAATACACAATGAAAACGGCTGCAAGCGTTCCCACATGCATCATTACGGTTATAAAAAGATTGTTGTTCGGGTCAAGCCCGAAAAGATGCTGAAAAAGGCTTAAATGGCCGCTGCTGGAAATGGGAAGAAACTCGGCGAGTCCCTGAACGATTCCCAAAAAAAGTCCCTGTAAAAATGACATTAGATATTCTCCCTTTCAATCAAATCATAAAGACATCCCACCGCGTCCTTAAGGCTTCCGATTTTGTCGATAAGCCCTTCCTTCACGGCTTGACGTCCGTCAAGCATTGTTCCCACATCACTAACCAGTTGGCCGTTTCGGGTCATCAGCCAATTGAATCTCTTGGCGGAAATGTTTGAATTTCTGACCACAAAGTCGGTTATTCTTTCCTGCATTTTCAGAAAAACGTCAAGGCTTTCCCTCACTCCGAGCACCATTCCGTTCATTCTCACGGGATGAACCGTCATGGTAGCCGTCGGAACAATAAAGGAGCAATCGGCCGAAACGGCAAGGGGCACCCCAATGGAATGTCCTCCTCCGAGCACAAGAGAAACCGTGGGCTTTTTCATTCCGCATATAAGCTCGGAAATTGCAAGACCCGCTTCAACATCGCCTCCGACTGTGTTTAATATAATCAAAAGCCCCTTTATCTCGGGCGACTCCTCGACGGCGATAAGCTGCGGAATTATTTGTTCGTATTTTGTGGATTTTGTCCCCGCGGGAAGGCAGTAGTGACCCTCAATCTGCCCTATAACGGTCAGACTGTGAAAAATATGCTTTCCGTGGGCCGTAACGGCAGAAGGTTGTCTACACTCCGCCGCACCTTCCGAATTTTCATCGTTTTGAGAAGGATTTTCCCCCTCGGGTACGGTTATTTGCGGTTCATCGTTTTCAATAAACAAGGCAAGCGCTCCTTTTGTGGTTTGCCATTATTATTTGCAGCGATTACAAAGATTATATGCCCGCAAAATTATTTCTATCATTATATCACGGTTTTAATTTTTTAACAACCGCAAAATATCAATTATTATAAAAAATTCATCTTGACATTCGCTCCGCTTTTGGTTATAATCATTGAGCAAACATATTCGGGGGCGTAGCTCAGCTGGGAGAGCGTACGGTTCGCATCCGTAAGGTCGAGAGTTCGATCCTCTTCGTCTCCACCATGAAAAGCGGCAATTTTCTTGCGGAAATTGCCGTTCTCTTTTGTTTTCACATGTTTTTTCTTGTTTTTCTCTCATTTTCGATTTATACGCATAAAACAAATTGACAACGACAATATTTTTATGTATAATTTACCTGTAAAATGATTAAATAGTTTAAAACAATTGTTTTATTTGAAAAAACCGACAATTAAAGGAGCAGCAATGAAAAATAAAATCACTGTAATTTTTATTGTTACGGCGTGCTTGATATTTGCGGCATTAAACATCAAAATGAACTCAAAATCCGAATTTGATTTGTCCGATTACTCCTATATGATTGAAACCTTTCCTTCCGATTGCATTCTCGGAAAAATCGAAAACGCAAGAGACGCCAAATTAAAGGCAAAAGAATTATTTCAAGATACATTTTCCGAAAAAGATTTGACGATATTGTATCAGGCAGGCTATGATAAAAACACCGATACTTGGCTTGTTTCAAACAATAAAACAGTTGTGAGGTTCGGCGGTTCGGCTTATGTGCTAATAAAAGGGCTTAATGGAGAGGTCATGGCTCTTTGGCATGATAAATAGCAGCTACTAAGGTAAAGGTAGGGAGTCAAAATCATGAAAGTAAATAAGATATACATTTTTGTTCTGATTGTCGCGCTGACGGCATTCTTTTGTTCCTGCAATTCGAATATTTCAAACGATATTGTTCTCGATTATTTCAAATCGAGTAAACATACATCAACAATTTGTGAAGATGATGAAAACATATTCTTTGCAAAAGCTGATGGTATTTATAAAAAAACAAAATCGAACGGGCAACAAAATCTTTTATATAAAACCGCATCTCCGCAAAGTCTTTATCAGTTTAATGACCGACTGTTTTTTGTTTCATCGGAGGGTAAAAAACTTTATGAAATAAAAAAAGACGGAAGCGAATTTTCTGAGGTTGTTGACATAGAAAAACTCCCGTCGGAATACAAGAACGTCATTATTGACGATTATTTTGTGAGCGGCAATAAGATATACGTTTCTTCTCCGGCAAGCTCATTTTCTTTTGATTTGCAGAGCAAAAGCGTAAATCCCATAAACGATAACATAGGAACATCGGCCATGGAAATCAGCAACAACGCCATATATTATATCGGACATTCCGACCGCTCATTTTCTATTTACAAATGCGGACTTGACGGCAGGAATCCGGAACTCTTTCTCGGCGGCGGAGTTTCGGAACCCTCAAAAGAGCTTTATGCCGATTTTGTGATGTTCGGTGAAAAATTCTATTGCGTAAAGCGTCTTGAAAACGGTCTTTATATATTTGACGGAAACAACGAGCAAAAGCTGTTTGACGGTGATATTTTGAATTTAACCGAAAAAAACGGAACCGTGTATTTTGTTTCTCAAAGCACTCAAAGTAGCACGCTTTATTCTGTAAATGATTCCGATTGTCGGAATTTGGCCGAACTTAGCGATTATGATAAAGCGTGCGGATTTTCCGTGATTGACAGGACAGTTTATTATACCGCCGAAAATTCAGAACCAAAGTCGGTTCAATTAAAGGACTGAAAGCAAAGACCTCCTGTGTCGGTACATCGGTACCGCGGCAGGAGGTCTTATATTTTTTTACTTATTTGCACGGAAAATGCGGCATTTTCACTTTTTGCCGAATATTCCTTTCGGGTCCTTAAAAACAAGAACAATAAGCCATGCGATAAATCCGATGACAACCGCCGCAAGTCCGAGAATCAAATCGTTCAGCACTTCCGACGGCTCGGGTGAAAAGTAATCGGCTCTAAGCTCTGTGTATTCGGCAATAAAATCCACAAACCACATAAGTGTTGCGCCCCAGAAAATAAGCGAAAGGGTGCCGAGACGATAAAGATTTCTGTTTTCGTTCATATACCAAACAACCGTCGAAACGGCGGCTGCCGCGGCAGTTACAAGCAGCGTCATTTAACGTCCCTCCGGTTAAGCCTTTGAGCAAGCGGAGTTTTTTTCGGATTTTTTCAGCTTTGCGTCGACAAAAAGACAGGCAGCACCCCAAACGGCCGTTACAAGAACTGCCATGGAAACGCCGACCGTGGCCATTTCATAAAGCATTTCTCTTGTATCGTCGGGGCTCATCATTGCCGTTAAAAACGGCGGGAAGGGCTGAATTTCTCCGTGCCAAATATGCTCGAAAACGAGGAGCAAAACACCGCCCCACAAAAGTCCCGCAAGCCAAGAAAGCTTTCTTGAAAAGGAAACCCTTGAAGATTTTTCCTTTAGGGTATCTGTCTTTACGTCTCCTTTAAATTCAATTTTCTTTTCTCTTTTCTTTGCCGCTGCGTACAAAGCGGTGACAACGACCGCCTCTGCCGCAGGAACCAATACACAAGCCATATTTTTCTCCTTTAATTGTTCCAAGAATTTATCTGTTCTCTGAGCCAGTTTGCAAAAGCCTCTGTTCCCTCTCCCGTTTTTGCGCTTATAAAAAATATTTCGCACTTGGGGTTAAGCTTTTTAATGCGCTCGGTGACCTTGTCGAAATCAAAGTCAAACACGCTCACCGTGTCGATTTTATTTATGAGAACGCAGTCGCACACCGAAAACATCAGCGGATATTTCAGCGGTTTGTCGTCTCCCTCGGGAACCGACAAAATCATCGCGTTCTTGCTTGCTCCCGTGTCAAATTCTGCGGGGCAAACCAAATTTCCCACATTTTCGAGCACAACAAAATCAAACTCGTCGGCGCCGAAGCTGTCAAGCCCTTGCTTTGTCATACCTGCGTCAAGATGGCACATTCCGCCGGTGTGCAGCTGAATCGAGCGCACACCCGCCTGCGAAATGGCCGCCGCGTCAACATCGCTGTCGATGTCGGCCTCCATAACCCCCATTTTATACTCGTCCCGAAGCGCCTCGGCAATTCTTTTGATGGTCGTGGTCTTTCCGCTGCCGGGAGACGACATAAGATTCAAAAGAAAGGTTTTGTCCTTTTTCAGCCTTTCTCTGAGCTTGTCGGCCTCGCGGTCGTTGTTATCAAAGACCGAGCGTTTGATTTCTATTACCTTGTAATCCTTCATGATATTTCCGTCCAATCCTGTAATCGGTGATTATTTGCCCTCGGAAACGGTTCTTTCCATGGCAAGCTTGTAGTCTTTCTGATATGTAAATATCTCGTTTTTATACGGATTTGTCTTTGTTTCAATCGCTCTCTTATAAATCATTGCGAGCACGACAACATTAACCGCAAGGGCAAGAATCGCAATAATACCCTGCGCTCTCGGGTCGGCTCCGGCGGGGGCGACGGCGGAATTCATGACATACCCATCGGGATAAACCGACGGATAAACCGCAAATTTGTCGCTTAACATAAAGCCCGGGACGATCTGAGCAAACATACACCAAAGCGCGAGTGTGTTGGCGCGGTTTTGAATCCATCCGCCCTTGTTCCAAAGAGCATTTGCAAAGGTGGGCGCAAGAAGCAGCGCAAGGCCGCAATACCAACTGTGGGTGGGAAGATTGTTGTATGTATATTCGAAATTCCAAATGTCATAGGCAAGTATATAGCACCATGTCATGTCGGGCCAAAGCATATCTTTTTTGTCCTTCGACTGATAAATGCCCCACCAGCCGGTCATACACAGAATGTTTATTATGCCCGCAATGCCGTTGACCCAGTTCCACCAGCCGCCGTATATCCATACTCCCTCGTTCGAAAACCACCACGCGGAGCCGGTTTCCCGAAGAGCCGCAGCGCCCTTTATGGCAGATTCGAAATCGGAGGCGACGGCAATAAGAATATTTATCGCAACAATTAAAAACGGGAAAACCTTAAACCAATCGGTTTTTCCGATACCCCATTTATATTTAAGGAGCATGAAGCCGATACATCCGATTGTGGCCGCATAGAGCTTGGCATAATGGAACCAGCCGTTCATGTGCAGATAGGTCGGATTGTTAAGCGCCCACTCGGCGCCGTTTTGAACCCCGATGGCAATGGCGGCAAAATATACCGTCAAAGCTGCCGGCACGACAATAAAGCAGAAAATTCCACCCGCCTTGCTGCGTCTCGCGATCTCATTAAGCAAAATGAGACCCATAAACACCAAAAACCAACCGAGCAGCTGAGTAACAGCCGCGTCACCGTAAATGTGATAAAACATTTTTCGTTTCTCCCTCAATTTTTTCGACTCAAATCGAGTCCTTTAGTATAGTAGCATTTAAATATGACATAGTCAACATTAAATTTTAACAAACCGTTGACATTTTTCACATCGGTATGTAGAATATAATAGAAAAATGTCAAAGGAGAACTGTGTCATGCCCAAAAGATATGAATATGTTACACCTCCGAGCTTAGGTGAAAAAAATCCCCGCCCCAAGGTTTTGGCGGTCGGCAAAAAATCACCGACGTCATAAAACACAAAATTAAAGGCGTCACCTCCGACGACGCCGAATATTGGGGTCTTTCGGAAATTTTGACCGACGATATGTGCGACGTTGTTTTGGCCATGGATCTTCGCAAGCCCATGACATTTGACCAAATCGCAAAAAAGACTCCGCAGTTTTCAAAAGAAAAGCTTCAGCAGCTTCTCGACGAATTGAGCTATGTGGGAATTCTCGAATATGACTACGGTTATCACTATGACCACAACGGCAGAACCGCCCCCCAAAGCGAGAGAAGATATATTCTGCCCATGTTTGTTCCGGGATCTGCCGAGCTTTTAAACATACACGAGCTGCCCCCGAACGGCGAAAACAAGCGGCTTGAAGATCACCCCGAGCTTGCCTCGTTTTTTGAGCGCATGACCTTTGTTCCCCTTGCCGGAATCACACATATGGTTCCTCAGGGAGGAGCGGGCGTCGGAATGCACGTTATTCCCGTTGAGAAAGCCATTTCCATGGAAAACGGCGTCATGGATATTGAACAGCTTTCCTATTGGCTTAAAAAATACGAAGGCCACATAGGCGTGGCCCGCTGTTCCTGCCGCGCCTCCCGAGCCGCTCTTGACGAGGGATGTGCCGACGACGACTACGGCTGGTGCATCGGAGTAGGCGATTTTGCCGATTACTGCCGCGAAACCCACAAGGGGCACGACATAACCTATGACGAAGCCATGGAAATTCTCAGAAACGCCGAAAAGAACGGCTTTGTTCATCAAATCACCAACATTGACGGCGAAAACAAAATTTTCGGCATATGCAACTGCAATGTAAACATCTGCAACGCTCTGAGAACATCTCAGCTATTCAACACGCCCAATCTCTCCCGTTCGGCTTATACCGCAAAGGTTGAGGCAAAGGACTGCGTTGCCTGCGGAAAATGCGTCGAATACTGTCCCGCCGGTGCGGTCAGACTCGGTCAAAAGCTATGTACAAAGCAGGGCGAGGTTGTCTATCCGAGGAGAACCCTGCCCGAGCAGTCCTCTCTCAAAGAATATCTGAATTGGAAGGAAGATAAGTGGGAAGAGGAATACCGCGACAAAAACAGAATCAATTGTTATGACACCGGAACGGCGCCGTGCAAAACGGCCTGTCCCGCCCACATTGCAGTTCAGGGATATTTGAAAATGGCTGCTCAGGGCAGATACAAAGACGCTCTCGCGCTTATAAAAAAGGATAACCCCTTCCCCGCCATTTGCGGCAGGGTGTGCAACCATAAATGCGAGGATGCCTGTATGCGCGGTACCGTGGATCGCGCCGTTTCCATCGATGCGGTGAAGAAATTCATTGCCGAACAGGATTTGAAGGCCGAAACAAGATATGTTCCCGAGGTTGTTATAGCCTCAAACAGATATGATCATTGGGAACAGAAAATCGCCGTTATCGGTGCCGGCCCGGCCGGACTTTCCTGCGCCTATTACCTTGCGACCAAGGGATATAAACCCACGGTTTTTGAAAAAAACGAAAAGCCCGGCGGAATGATGAGATACGGTATCCCGTCCTATAAGCTTGAAAAGGATATTATAGACGCCGAAATTGACATTATAAAGGAGCTTGGCGTTGAAATCAAATGCGGCGTAGAGGTGGGCCGCGACATTACGCTCGGCGAGCTGAGAAAGCAGGGCTTTAAGGCTTTCTACATTGCCGTCGGCTGCCAGGGCGGCAGAATGGCAGGCGTTTGCGGTGAGGATGCCGCAGGCCTTGACATCGCGGTAAACTTCCTCCACGACGCTATTGAACACAGCGACAGAAAAATCGACGGGGACGCCGTTGTCATAGGCGGCGGAAACGTTGCCGTCGACTGTGCGAGGACGGCTCACCGTTTCGGTGCGTCAAAGGTTTCCATGGTATGTCTCGAATCGAGAGAGACCATGCCCGCCTCCAAGGAAGAAATCGACGAGAACCTTGAAGAAAACATTGAGATCGTCAACGGTTTCGGCCCCAAGGAGGTTCTCAAGGACGAAAACGGAAATGTCAAAGCCGTTGTGTTCAAAAAATGTATTCGGACAATTGACCCCGAAACAGGTAAGTTTTCTCCTCTCTATGACGAAAACGATACGCTGGAAATTCCCGCAAAGAGGGTTATATACGCAATCGGGCAGTCGGTTGAATGGGGCGATATGCTAAAGGACGAAAATGTGGAATTCCACCACGGAAACTATCCCCTTGCCGACGGGCTCACCTTCCAGACCTCTCAGCCCGACGTTTTTGTGGGAGGCGATGTTTACACCGGTCCGAAATTTGTAATCAACGCCATCGAGGCGGGAAAATGCGCCGCCGAATCGCTTCACAGATACGTCCACCCCCATGCAAGTCTCACAATAGGCAGAAACCGCAGGGATTTCATCGAGCTTGACAAGGAAAACGCGGTTGTGGAAAGCTATGACAACGCTCCCCGTCAGCAGGCGGGATTTGACGAAAGCATCGACCGCACAACATCCTTCAGAGACGCCCACAAGACTCTCACCGAAGAGCAGGTCAAAATCGAAACGGCCCGCTGTCTCGGCTGCGGCGCTTCGGTTGTCGATCCCAACAGATGTCTCGGCTGCGGCGTGTGCACCACAAAATGCGAATTTGACGCAATACACCTTCACAGAGATCATCCCGATGCCTCAAAAATGGTTGTTGCCGAGGACAAAATGAAACACATTTTGCCCTATTTTGCCGGCAATGTGGCAAAGCTGACGGTCAAAAAGATTCCAAAAGAGGTAAAAGAATACGAAAAGAAGTATGTTGAATTCCGCAAATCGATCGGAAAAGATACCGGGAAATTTTAAGAGGTAAACCATGCACGAACTCGGCGTTGTATTTTACGTCATAGACGATGTTAAAAAGGTTGCCGCGGAAAACGATGTTGAGCACGTCCACAGCGTAACGCTTGAAATCGGCGAGGTTTCCACCGTCATTCCGGAATATCTCATCGATTGCTGGAACTGGGCGGTCAAAAAGCACGACATTCTGACCGATTGTAAGCTTTTGGTGGAAAGAATCGACGCAGTTACCTTTTGCAGAGACTGCAAGCGCGATTATCCGACCGTTAAATACGGCAAAATCTGTCCCTACTGCGGAAGCGAGGACACTTTTCTGCTTCGCGGAAACGAATTTAACATCAAAGAAATTCAAGTGACATAAATTTAAAATCACCGAAAGGAAATTTTCCCTTCGGTGATTTTTTCTACTTTATTTCCACGATTTTCACGTTCGCAAGGTCATATCCCGTTTCCCCCGCCGCGATTTCCTGAATTTGAAGCATATCGCTTTGGAGCAGACCGTCGGTTTTGACTATAACGCTGACCGACGACTCGTTTATCACGGCGGTACAGTTTTCAAAGCCCTTAGCCTTAACAAGGGTTTCGATATTATTTTCCTTTTCTCTGTAACCGCTGATCTTTACCATTTGTTCGCTTGCCTTTTGTGCCGATTCTCCGTCGGTTTTTACTCCCTCGGATATTTCCTTGAGTTCGCTTAGCTGTTTCGACCTGCTTTCTTCCCTGTCGGCCTTTGACTTTGCAAAATAGTCCTGTTCTGCCGCCGAATCGGAATCAACAAGCACCGCCTGACCGAGGGTTCCGCCGGCATATACATCTGTTACATTTTGGCTGCCGCCGTTTGACAGCCTCCAATTCAGATAAACCGCAAGAGCCAAAATAAGTACCAGCGCCGCAAGAAGAAATTGCCTTTTGCCTATAATCAAACTTTTTTTCATGTGTGCCTTTCCTTTCGTTTTAAAATTTTCAGGTTGTAATCACGCCATGGGACTGACCCAAACTTTGGAGTCGCTTATGTCAAGAGCCGTGGTCACGGCCCGTTTTATCTCCCCCGAGACGGCCGAATTTGCTCCGCCCGCACATACAATCACCACCCCTCTGACCTTTGGCGCCCTTTTTGTCACCACAAGCGCCTGTTCTCCGTCTCCGGTGTCAATTATTATATATTCGTTCTGACCGCTTTTCTTTACTCCTTCGGCATATTCTTCGGTTTTCGATGTCACCGATTTGTCGTCGGAGCTTTTTTCTTCCTTGGCATAAACATACTCGGTATCCTGCTCAAAAGTGATCATAACGCTGCATTTTCCCGCCCCGCTTATTTTTTCCACAAGCTTCGAGGTTTTTTGCTCCAGCTCTTTTTCATATTCCGAAAGACTTTGCTCGCTTGATAAGTCGGTTTTGCCGCCTTTTTTGTCGGACGGAAAAAAAGACGATAAAAATATAAGTCCTATTCCTATAAAACCCGCGGCAATAAGCCATTTTGGCTTTATTTTGGAAAAATTAAATTTTTCGTTCAAAAAACTCATTCCGTCACCTCCGCAGAAATTCCCGTGAAATCATATATGTCGCTTTTGAGCTTTTCCTTTTTTTCGTTTTCACAGCGAGACACCACAACCCTTGCATACCCGTCCCTTTCAAATGACAGACTGATTATCCCGACGCCGAGATTTTCCGCAAGACTCTGTATCTGTGCGGCCGCCGCCTTTTCTCGCACCGCGGCCGTTTGAGAATTGACAAGACTCGAAAGCCCGGTATTTACGCTGCAGTCGGCATCAAAATTTTCAAAATCCTTTGCGGTTTTGGAAAAATCAACCTTTAAAATCGGAAGAACGAGACAGGCCGAAAGAAAAAGCGAAAGCAGAAATTTAACCGTCTTTGACACGCTCTTGTCCGAAAGACAAAGGGAAAGCGTTCCGCACAGAAAAGCTCCGCAGCAAACCGAAGTTACAACCGTTTTGACAGTATTCAAAAGTTTCCGCCTCCCATTATCATCACCGCAAGACAAATGGTAAAAAGCAACGCCGCCGAAACAATGACCGAAAGGAAAAGCCCCGCCCCCTCGGAAAGACCGCACAGCAGCTCACGGCATCTTTCCCTGCCGAAAATTCCCGCCGCCGCGGACATAAGCGAAAAGCTACCTTTCCAAAGAAGAAGCTGCACAAGCGACGGTAAAATCAACAATATTACGGCGCACATTCCGTATGCTCCCACCCCGGATTTCAAAACCGACAGACATCCCGCAACCGTACCCACAGCGTCGGTCATTGCTCCCCCCACCACGGGAACCGAGTTCGACAGAAAGAATTTTGCAGTTCGTGCCGTGAGCGAATCGGCCGAGGAATTTACCGCGCCGGTTATGCAAAGCAGTGAGGAAAAAACCGTCATTGCAATGCCGAGAGCCCAGAGAACCGCCCGTTTGACCGCCGCCACAAGTCCCGACAGCCTCAAATCATGCGAAAAGGCCGATGCAACCGAAAGAGCCACATACATTCCCGAAACGGGTGCCGCAACCGTTGATGCAAGAGCCGAAACCGCCTCCGCCGCACCAAAGGTCAGCGCGTTTACCGACGCCGAAAATGCGGCGTTTCCGAGGCTTAGAAGTATCCCGCAAAACACGGGTATAAAGGCAGCCATGAATGCGCTGCATACCTTTATCATTTCCACCGCCGACGCAATTGCCGAGAAAAAAGGCACGGCAGCCGCCGAACAAATACAAACCGCCGCGGCAAAGTCCGCCGTTTCGGAAACCGATGTTTTTCCGAAGGCCGAAAAAGCCGAGCAAATCACAATGGCAAAGAAAACGACGGCAAGGGAAGAAACGGGAGACGTAAAGGAATTTTTTATTCTTTCCCAAATTTCTTTAAAAATCTTTTCAGCCGAAAGGCCTTCGGAATTTATGTTTTTTGGGTCGGCTCCTATTTTTTCGAGAGCTTTTACCGTTTCCTCGTCAAGATTTCCGCCGATTTCGTCCACGCCCGCCGCATCATAATATTCCGAATACATTTCCGAAAAATCCTTTTGCTCGGCCGCCGAAACCCCGATTGACAAAATTACGGCAATCACGGCAGCCGCAACAACGCTCACAATTCTTTTCATTTTTTCTTCCTTAAATAAGGCCGAAAACGGCCGAAATTATACTTTCGAATATGGGCAGAGACAAAATTATCACCGTCACCCTGCCAAAAAGCTCGATTGCCCCCGAAAGCCCCTGCTGCCCCATATCCTTGCAAACATCGGACGCAAACTCGCAAACAAGACATATTCCGAGACTTTTCAGCAAAATATCCGTCCACCCCTCTTTAAAAGGCGCGGATTTTAAAGCGTTTGAAATGTTATCAAAGGAATTTTTTATGGGCGAAACGCATAAAATCATCAATACACAGGCTGCAAAAGCAGACAGCACAAGAGCAGCTGTTTTGTTGTGCTCTTTAAGCGCGTTGACCGAAACGGCCGCAAGTATCGCAAGAGCCGCTGCGGATGTAACGCTCATAGCTCAAACACCGATTTTATGGTTTCAAAAAGTGCCGAAATCTGCTCAACAAGCATAAAAAGCACCACCACAAGCCCTGCAAGGGTCGTCATAAGCGCCTGTTCCTCCCTTCCCGAGCGCACGAGGATTTGGTTGAGCACGGCGACAATAATTCCGATTGCCGCTATTTTAAAAATCAAATTTACGTCCATTTTTTCACCGTCTTTACATTACAATTATCATTACCGCCGCACAAAGGCAGGCCGAAAGCGTTCTGGCCGGACCGGTTTTCTGCCGTTCATCCCTTTTTGCTTCATTTTCGGCCTCCTTAAGTCTTTCGACACATTGTCGGCAAAGCTTTATCTGATATTCCGAATCGCTTTTACCCATTTGCGAGAAGAAATCCACTAAAATCCTCTTATCCTCAACGGTAAGAGCGGAATTTTTATCGCTTTGGATTTTTAAGCATATCTGCTCAAAGGTCAAGACGTTTTTTAAAAAATCAATCTGTCCGAAACTTGCGCTTGCCGACGCCGCCTCGATTATTTCTCCAGCCTCCTTCGAGCAATAGCGAATTTCCGATTCGATAAAATCAATCAACGCCGACGCTCTTTCGAGAGCCTTCACCCTTTTGCCGTAAACCGACGACAGCATAAATCCCGCCGCCATAAGCGACAAACCTATAATAAGTCCTCCGAAAAATCTCATAAAAGAAGCTCCTTCACGGAATTTTTTTGCAGCAGACGCCCCGGTGCCGAAAAAAAGGCGACGCTTTCAAACACTCCGTTTTCCAAAAGCTCTCTTATGCCGTTCTTTTTCATCAGCTGCCCCGGCGTGCGCGCATGAGCGGTTG
>ERZ773242.798-NODE-798-length-34727-cov-6.367501_pt1 | contig 34727 bp, 30 predicted proteins | sample MGYA00511077_ERZ773242 | MGnify/ENA primary metagenome ERZ773242 (study PRJEB29015, sample SAMEA2737754) | human gut metagenome | biome: human gut; feature: human-associated habitat; material: faeces | place: China | collected 2012 ... | reverse complement strand
AGTTGTCAACGGGCTGAGGTAAAGCGGGTCCTGCACTGCGATGCAACAACAAGTGTGGATATGGACGCTCTTCTGTCAGAAACACTTCTTGCTGTCACGATATTTTCACCCCAACAACTACAAATTTCTCCCCTCTTGACATCTTATGATAAAATAGAACTAACAGCTTTTTACATCTTGAGAAATTTTTATTAAGAACAGGAGGCTTTTTATGCCAGGACATATTCTTCCCCACAGCCACGGTGAATCTATGAATACCGAACATATTCTTCATGTAATCTCTCAGACAGATAATTTTCAGACCGTTGCAGAATCTTTTAAAATTCTCGGAGATCCGACCCGTATCCGTATTTTCTGGATGCTCTGCCATTGCGAAGAATGTGTCATTAACATTTCCGCTATGATGGATATGAGCAGTCCTGCTGTCTCTCATCATTTGCGTCAGCTTAAAAATGCCGGACTGATCGTCAGCCGGCGTGAGGGAAAAGAAGTGTATTATAAAGCGGCCGACACAGAACAGAGCCGACTGCTGCATATTATGATCGAACAAGTATTAAAAATCACCTGTCCGGGGAACTGATCGCAGTCCCCGGATTTTCCATTTTTATTTCGTTTCTATTTGATTTTTAAATCTTTCTGCTTATTTTTTCGGCTTTTTCCTGATTTCACTGTATTTCCCGCAACCCATAAAATACTTCCTGCTACGATACAGAAATCTCCTACATTGTATGTCAGTCGGTCGAATTTTTTATTTTTCTGTCTGATTCCTATATAATCTACCACATAGCCTCTTCGGAATCTGTCCCATGTATTACTCCACGCACCTGCAGCGGTCAGAGTCAGCCCAAGCTTTTCCAGTATTCTTCCTTTTCCTGCACCGACAACAGCTCCTGCTCCTGTTACCACAGTTGTCACTGCAAGGGAAAGTTTTTTTACTTCTTCCGGACATTCTGATAAAAGTTCAAATCCTACCCCTTGGTTATGTACTCTCCGAAGCACGATCCTGCCGGTCAGCTTTTTCTCTGTTCCCAGCTGCAAATTCTCTTCTGCATAATTTTTCAGACTTTCATCTAACAGAAATATTCCTGCACCGACAAGCGGTAAAAGAACTTTTTTCATCACCGGATCTTACTCCCTTACAAGAACTTTTACGATTTCTCCAAGATACATCGTATGATAATCTTTCTGAGGATACCATTTTTCATCCGGTCCATCTACCGTGAAAAATTCCGGCTTCATTGGCTGTGCATACAATTTCCTGCATACAAATACCAGATCCGCCTCCTCATAGGTTGTCGTTCCTTCCACATAATACGGTGTCAGTCCTGCCTCTTTATCTTTATCACAGTCACGTCCCGATTTTGTACCACACAGGTTCAATGCTTTTCTGTACTCTTCTTTAAAGAAGGAAAGTGTATACATATCCTCTGCATCCACAAATTCTTTCGTGTATCTCTGAGGACGGATATATGCAGTAGCTACATTCATTCCCCACATAATACCTACGCCACCCCAGCTTGCAGTCATCGTATTATGCTTTTCTTCATTTCCCGCCGTGATCAGCATCCATTCTTTTCCAATCTTTGTAAACGGATTAAATGTAAGGTCTTCAATCTTTACTTCTTTCAGTGCCATTTTATTTCCTCCTTGCAAGACAGCGTTACTGTCCATAATCTGCTGTGACCAGTAACGCTGTTCTTTCTATACTATATTTGTTCTATTATTTCATAATCACTCTGCGGAAATTTTTCTTTCCTTTTTTGACGATCTTGCCTTCGCCTTCAAAATCAGCCGGAACATACGCTGTCGCAATATCTGTGATCTTCTCTCCCTCCACAGATACACCTCCCTGAGTTACAGCACGTCTGGCCTCGGATCTGGATGATGCCTGTCCGCCTTTCACAAGAACCGCAAGGATATCAATCTTTCCATCCTGGAAATCTCCCTCTTCCAGTTCCGTTGTCGGCATATTATCAGCATTTCCCTGACTGAACAATGCTCTTGCACTTTCCTGTGCTTTCTTCGCTTCTTCTTCACCGTGAACCAGCTTTGTCAGTTCATATGCAAGGATCTCCTTTGCCGTATTAAGCTGTGCACCTTCCCATGCATCCATCTTATCAATCTCTTCCAGTGGAAGGAATGTCAGCATACGGATACATTTCAGTACATCTGCATCTCCGACATTTCTCCAGTACTGATAGAAATCAAACGGAGAAGTCTTCTCAGGATCAAGCCACACCGCCCCTGACTGAGTCTTTCCCATCTTCTTTCCTTCTGAGTTCAGAAGCAGCGTGATCGTCATTGCACTTGCATCTTTTCCAAGCTTACGACGGATCAGCTCTGTACCTGCCAGCATATTGCTCCACTGGTCATCTCCGCCAAACTCCAGATTACAGCCATAATTCTGGAACAGTTCGTAGAAATCATATGCCTGCATGATCATGTAGTTAAACTCAAGGAAACTGAGTCCTTTTTCCATTCTCTGTTTATAACACTCTGCGGTCAGCATTCTGTTGACTGAGAAATGTGGTCCGATCTCCCGGAGCACTTCAATATAGTTCAGATCAAGCAGCCAGTCTGCATTATTCACCATCAGTGCTTTTCCCTCTGAAAAATCAATAAAGCGGCTCATCTGCTTCTTAAAGCAGTCACAGTTATGCTGGATCTGCTCCGGTGTCATCATACTTCTCATATCAGATCTTCCTGAAGGATCTCCGATATAACCTGTACCTCCACCGATCAGTGCGATCGGTTTATTTCCAGCCTCCTGAAGACGCTTCATCAGACATAATGCCATAAAGTGTCCTACATGAAGACTGTCCGCTGTCGGATCAAATCCGATATAAAATGTCGCCTTTCCGTTGTTCACCAAATCCCGGATACGCTCCTCATCTGTTACCTGTGCGATCAGGCCTCTTGCCTGAAGTTCTTCATAAATTCCCATGATCTTTTCTCCTCTTAAAGACTATAAAAAACGCCCTTACTGCATCTCGCAATAAGGACGAATCTCTCGTGGTACCACCTTAATTCGCTGACCTTTCTCTGTCAGCCTCTTTTGTGCTATAACGTGCAAACTCCGTCGCAGCCTACTCTCCTGTCTGCATTTATCTTTTCCTCAAAATACAGTCGATTTCAATGCGAAGCTCCAAGATGTATTCGCTGACAGTCTTCCATGTGCCTCTCATCAGCCGGCAACTTTCTGTATATCCCTCTGTCCGTTACTTCTTCTCTTCATAGCCTTCTTTTATTACCTGATTATATTCGGACATTCCCATGTCCATTCCTTTCAGATATTAGACTATCTCATCCCTTTTGTCAAGACCGGAAATATTCTTTAAGACTTTCACAGCCTCCCGGACTGCTTCTTCGTCTGTCTGCCAGATTTCAAATTCACTCATACCAGGCATCCCCATTGGGACTCCTTGCCTTCTAAACTCCATTCTGCTTTCTTTCACAGTCTTTCCTGACATATGAAATGTTTTCAGTCCGGCATATTCACTCAGCTTGCTGATCACCCCCGGATTGATTCCTGCTCCTGCAAGGATTTCGATCCTGCCTTTCGCTCTTTCTTTCAGCTCTTTCAACATTTCTCTTCCATTCCATGCAGAATCTTTCTGTCCGCTGGTCAGGATCGTATCGATCCCAAGGCTGACACATTGTTCCAGCGTTTCATATGGATCTTTACATACATCAAAGGCCCGGTGCATCGTCACTTTCATATCTCCTGAAATCCTGACCAGCTCTTCCATCTGCTCTACATTCATTGTCCCATCCGGTCTTAAAATTCCAATCACAACTCCGTCTGCTCCGAATTCCCGGTACATCTGAACCTCTTCTTTCAACATTTCAAACTCATATTCATCATAACAGAAATCACCGAATCTCGGACGCAGAAGAGTCCTGATCTCCAGGTCTGTATTTGCCCGTACACCTTTAAATAATGCAGGATCCGGTGACAGCCCTCCGATCACCAGACCGGAACAAAGCTCAATCCGCTTCGCTCCGCCTTTTTGTGCTGCTACCGCTGATGCTACACTGTCAGTACAGATTTCCAAAGTATATTTCATCACATTTCCCTCTTTCTGCTTTTACATTTTCAGCTTTTCTTATTCTCACTGCTTTATCCACATTTTACATCAATTTCCCTTCCTTTTTCCACCCCGGTCTTTTCTTTTTCTTCCAATTATATAGAAAAGCCGGGTGCACAGCCAAATTCTTCAGCCATGCCCCCGGTCATTAAAAGGGATTACTTATTCAATTTTATACGTTCTTATTTGCAGAGTTTCTTGAACTCATCAGCTACGAACTGTACTTTCATTCCAACGATTACCTGAACTGCAGTTTTGGAAGGACGGATAACACCTGCTACTCCGGCAGATTTAATCTTCTTCTCATCAACCTTAGTATAATCGTTGATTTCAAGACGAAGTCTTGTAATGCAGTTATCGATAGACTTAACGTTCTCTTTTCCGCCAACACCTTCAAGAATGATCTTAGCTACTTCTGTGAAGTCATCGTTAGAAAGAACTGCTGACTTCTCAGCTTCGTTGTCATCATCATCCTCACGACCAGGTGTCTTCAGGTCGAATTTCACGATTGCGAAACGGAATACTACATAGAATACTACGAATGCTGCAATACCAAGCGGAATGATCAGCCATGTCTTAGCTGCTGCCGGAAGGGAAGCAGAGAAGACCAGGTCAGTCAGACCAGCTGAGAAACTGAATCCGGCACGGAATCCAAGCAGAACTGTAACTACTGTAAAGATACCATAGAGTAATGCATATACAAGGTACAGTGCTGGTGCAAGGAACATGAAACCGAACTCGAATGGCTCTGTAACACCGCAGACAAATGCTGCGATTGCTGCTGAAGATACAAGACCGATTGCTGCTTTCTTCTTGTTGCTCTTAGCTGTATGTACCATTGCAAGAGCTGCTCCCGGGATACCGAACATCATACATGGGAAGAATCCTGACATGTACATTCCAAGGCTCCATGATACATCAGCAGATGTCTCTCCAGCCCAGAAGTGAGACAGGTCTCCAAGTCCGATTGTATCGAACCAGAATACGTTGTTCAGTGCGTGATGCAGACCGAATGGGATCAGCAGTCTGTTAAAGAATGCATAGATACCAGCTCCAACTACTCCAAGTCCTTCGATACCATTTCCAAGTGCAACCAGTGCTCCGAAAAGTACAGGCCATACAAAGAGAAGAACTGCAGATGCAATGATGGAAACCAGTCCGGCTATGATTGCTACGCAACGCTTTCCACTGAAGAATGACAGCCAGTCAGGAAGTTTCGCACTCTTAAATTTGTTATAGCAAAGAGCTCCGATGATACCTGCAAGGATACCGATGAACGGGTTCTCGATCTTGCTGAATGCGATAAAGTTTGTAGTTCCCTCTTCCAGTGTCTTAATAACTGAAACTGTTCCTGTAGACAGAAGGTTTGTGATCATCAGCCAGGAAGCAAGAGCTGCAACACCAGCTGTACCATCATTATCATCTGCCATACCAACACCAACACCAATTGCAAAAAGAATTGCCATATGGTCAATCAGGGCACCACCTGCTTTAACAAGAAAGAACCCAATCTGCTCAAGAATACCTGTGATGTCACCACCCTGCATTGTAGCCGGGCAGAGTGCATATCCGATACCCATAAGGATACCACAGATAGGAAGACAAGCAACAGGCAGCATAAGAGCTTTACCTAATTTCTGTAAAAATTTCATAATTTTCCTCCTTCTCAAAATCTCTCATTGCTGAATCCCTTTTATCTATTTTAACCGGTCATGATTCCGGTCAAAATCTAAGTTGTACGCTGCTTTCAGGCAACAGCCACGCCTATTTTTCGATAATGACTGCGTCATCTCCGGCTTCTACCTCTTTACCGGTCACGCCCTCTACTGATGCATAATCCATTGTATTGCAGACAAGCATCGGAGTGATCGTATCATATCCTGCAGCCTTTACCTTATCAAGATCAACCTCTAAGAGAAGATCTCCCTTCTTAACCTTGTCTCCTGCTTTTACGTGACCTGTAAATCCCTCTCCGTTCATCTTGACTGTATCAAGACCTACATGGATCAGAATCTCTGTCCCTTCTTCAGATACAAGGCTGACTGCATGGAGTGTATCAAATACCATACCGATCTCGCCATCTGCCGGAGCATAAATCTTTCCTTCTGCCGGAATGACTGCCATTCCTTTTCCAAGCATCTCCTCTGCAAAAGTCGGATCATTGACCTCTGAAAGAGGTACTGCCTTTCCCTTTACCGGAGCTCCGAGAATCATTTTATTATCCTTTTTCTTAAAAAGTCCACCAAACATTTACATTTCCTCCTGCTTTTTATCTTCTATCTTTTATATTGATTGCACTTTTATTCTTCTGCCATCGTAATCCTTCGTATGTGGATTGCAAGATACATCACTTCTTCACCGGATAACCTGCACTCTGCGGTCTTTTCTATATAATCCGCTACTTTCTTACTGCAGGCAAATTCTTTCGGATACTTTTGGCTGATCATGTACGCCAGATCACTTTCTTCGTCCGGCAGAAGCTCTTTCCTGTAAACTCTCTGAAGCAGAAATTTCATATGAGTAATAAACCGCTCATAATGAAGCGTCCCTTCATCCAGCTTGATACCAAGCTCCCTCGTCACGATCTCCAGAATTTCTTTCATCTGATTCGGGAAACGTAACGCATCCCGGATATTGGTTCCATACTCTGCATTCACAAAATGAAGTGCAATAAACCCTGCCTCATCCTCCGGCAATTCTACCTTCAGACGCTCTTTGATCTGGGTAATCGCATATTTTCCGAGTTCATACTCCTGAGGATAAAACCTCTTGATCTCCCACAACAGTGCATTTTCAAGGTTGATCCCCTTTGCATATCTCGCAATCGCAAAATTAATATGATCCGTAAGCGTCACATAAATGCTCTGATTCAGCTTCAGCTTCAATGCACCTTTTGCATAAGAAATAATATCACTCGAGATCTTTGCATGCTCCAACGGGACTCCGGCAAGCAGCTCTTTAAACTGATCTGCCACGCTTCCGCTTTCGATCCTGAAAATCTTTTCTATCTTATCTTCAGGGATCTTTGCTCCCGGTCTGCTTCCAAAACCGATCCCGCATCCCATGACTACGACTTCTCTTCCTATCTCATCAAAAGCTGAAACAATATTATTATTGATCACTTTTTCTATCGTCATACAACCGACCTTCCAAAATAACGTACCAACTCCGACACGCTTTTCATGTCTTACTGTTCCTTCTGCTAAATACAACTCTTTCACCAGAAAACTTCCTGTGAAAATAAAAACCAGACCAACTGAACATACATCATCACCGTATGCTCATTGAATCTGGTTTTGCCTGCCTTACAGTAACAATCCGTTGACTTATTTCGTAACTTCAGTCTATCAAAAATCACCAGGAAAGTCAACCGATTATTTTATTTTATTTTTATACTATTTATATTTTTTTAATAAACATTCTCATTTAGTTGTCAGATTTTTACAATCTGCACTGAACTATATTGAAAATTATCTAGGTATCTTTGACAGTGCAGCCTTATCAGCAACGATCGTCACATCTCTGTGGAGCTGAAGGATAGACGCTGGAACTTCCGGTGTTACCGGGCCGAAAAATGCCTTTGCAACGATATCTGCCTTTCCTTCTCCATTAACAACCAGAAGGATCTTCTTTGCTTTCATGATCGTTCCGATTCCCATTGTATATGCCTGTCTCGGTACATCATCTGCGGATTCAAAGAAACGTTTATTTGCCTCGATCGTGCTTTCTGTCAGATCTACGCAGTGAGTTGTAACAGCAAAGTCTGCTGCAGGCTCATTGAAACCGATATGTCCATTATGTCCAAGTCCGAGAAGCTGGATATCAACTCCACCCATGGACTCGATCAGTGCTTCATATCTTGCACACTCTTTCTCTGCATCTTCCTGAGTTCCGTCCGGTACATTTGTATTCTCTAACTTAATATTTACACGGTCAAATAAATGCTTATGCATGAAATAATAATAGCTCTGGTCATTGTCACGGGTCAGTCCTCTGTACTCGTCAAGATTTACTGTTCTTACCTGAGAGAAATCAACATCTCCTTTATTATACCAGTCTACTAACTGATCGTATGTTCCGATCGGTGTAGAACCTGTTGCCAGACCCAGTACACAATCCGGCTTTAAAATAACCTGTGCTGAAAGAATATTAGCAGCCTGTCTGCTCATCTCCTGATAGTCTTTTGTCTCATAAATCTTCATCTTTTTTCCTCCTCAGCTCTGACTTGTCTCATCATATTAGATTCTTTGCAAATACCGGACCTGACTTCTTATATCCAATCCTTCTTATCCGGCAGATATCGTTCTGCACTGTCAGATAAAGAAAACCAGACTTTCAGTCCATAAAGCAACCTTTATTTCCCGAAATCTGGTTTTGCCTTCTGATAAGTAACAATCCAGTATTTTCAACTACTGTTAATCTTAGCAGTGAAACGTTCTATTGTCAACACTTCTTTGACCTTTGCGGGAAAATGTTACCGCCTCTTTACTCCCTCAAATTCATACAGATATACATCCTCCAGCGTCGGGCTGACTTTCACTGCATCATATTTAACGGGACACTTGTCCGCAATCACCCGCACGACGATCTCGCCGTCTCTGCGGAACAGATTGCTGATTTCATATTCTTTCTTCACCTCCGCCAGTTCATCCTGGCTGATGCACAGCTCATAAACATGACCATAAATCCTCTTTTGCAGATTTTCCGGGCTGTCCTGGTCCACCAGTCTCCCGTTTTTCATTAATAAAATTTCTTTAGAAATAAATTCGATATCCGATACCACATGGGTTGCGATCAGTACAATCCTGTCTTCACTCAGATCTGAGATCAGGTTCCTGATCCTGATCCGCTCTTTCGGGTCAAGTCCGGCAGTCGGTTCATCCAGGATCAGAAATTTCGGATCATTCAGCAATGCCTGCAGCAACAGCACCCGCTGCTTCATTCCACCTGAAAGTTCTTTCAGTTTCTTCTTTCTTACCTTTTGCAGATTCAGAAGCGGGAGCAGCTCGTCCATTCTTCTCTGGATGGTTCTGCTCTTCATCCCTTTCAGCGTACCCATCCAATGGTTTCACCAAATAATCCAGTGCCGATACCTGAAATGCCTTACGGATCATTTCTTTATAATTTGTTGCAAAAAGGATCACTGCATGGTCATCTTTCTCCCTGATCTTTTCCGCCAGTTCCATTCCCGTCATCTGACCAAGCTGAATATCCAGCAGATAAAGATCATAAAAAGGATTTCCTTTGTCCAGTAATTCTTCTGCCGATGAAAATACTTCGCAACTCCCATTGATCCCGGCTTCTTCCATACACTCACATACCTGCTTTTCTAAAAAAAGCTGAAGTGCCTCTTCATCTTCGCAGACCACTGCCTTCAACTTTCCATTCCCCCATCCCTTATAAACTCATTCTAAATAATTGACCCTCACCAGGCTCAGCTTTCAACCGTCGGCCCTTACCGCCCGTCTGCACTCTTCAATCCAGATAATCGATCTTCATCAGTGTCAGTCCCTGCGGCGGCACGGTCATCCCCGCCGCCTGCCGGTCTTTTGCCTTCAGCATCGCCGGGATCTCTTCCGGATCGATCAGTCCTCTTCCGACTCCGATCAGTGTTCCGGCAAGGATACGCACCATATTGTAAAGAAATCCGTTTCCTCTGACCCGGAATGTGATCACATTTTCTTCCCGGATCACTTCCATCCGGTATATGGTGCGGACTGTATCTTCTACGTGCGTATGCACATTACAGAAGCTTTTAAAGTCATGCTCCCCCTCCAGATATCCCGCTGCCTTTCTCATTTTCTCCAAATCCAGCGGAAAAGAGACGAAATAAGTATCTCTTCTTCTCATCGGATCGGGAAGCTTTTGGTTCAGCACCCGGTATTCATAGGTCTTTTCTGTATTGCAGTGTCTTGGATGCCAGTCTGCCGCCACCTCGCAGGAATCAACTACTACGATATCTTCCGGGAGCAACGCATTCACGGCATAAAGAAACCGTTCCGGTGGAATGGAAGATTCTGTATCAAATACAGCCACATTTCCTCTCGCGTGAACTCCTGCATCCGTCCGGCTCGCCCCGATCACCTTCACTGTCTGTCCGGTCAGCTGCGTCAGTGCCGTATTCAATTCTCCTTCTATCGTCGCCCCGTTATTCTGTACCTGCCAGCCGCAGTAATCTGTTCCGTCATAGGCAACTGTCAGTCTGATTCGTCTCATTCTTTTCCTGTCCTCTTTTTCTATTATCTGTACTTAAAAGATCCATATCTTAAATGGAATATATCTTCCTACACCTACGATCGCCACTAAATACAGCAGTGTGATCAGATAAGCAACTCTGTCATTTCTATGATACTGCAATGGTTTCATCTTTGTTCTTCCATCCCCGCCATGGTAACATCTTGCTTCCATTGCCATTGCAAGATCATTCGCCCGTCGGAATGCAGATACGAACAGTGGCACAAGGATCGGGATCATTGCCTTTGCCCTTTGCAGGATATTTCCCGATTCAAAATCTGCCCCTCTTGCGATCTGTGCTTTCATGATCTTATCCGTCTCTTCCAAAAGGATTGGAATAAAACGGAGAGCGATCGACATCATCATCGCGATCTCATGCACTGGAACATGGATCCGGTTCAGCGGATGAAGCAGCTTTTCGATTCCGTCTGTCAGGCTGTTCGGGGTCGTCGTAAATGTCATGATGGAAGATCCCATCACCAGAAAGATCAGTCTCACCGTCATAAAAACGCATGTCCGCAGACCGCCCTCCGTGATCGTAAGGATTCCATAATGAAAGAGGATATTTCCACTCCTCGTAAGGAACAGGTTCATCAGCACCGTAAAAAGCAGCAGGATCACGATGGGTTTCAGTCCTCTGACAATAAATTTTACCGGTACTTTTGAAAGCCGGATCACCATTGCAAGAAATGCAAATGCAACTACGTATCCTAAAATACTGTTCTGTAAAAATAAGGAAACCAGGAATGCCAGCGTGCAGACGATCTTCACCCGTGGATCTAACCTATGTACCTGACTCTGTGCCGGATAATATTGTCCTATTGTAATATCACGGATCATGCCTGCACCTCTCTTTCTGCCTTTCGGGTCTGCTTCAGGCATTTCATGATCTCATCTGCGGCTTCTTCTACCGTTGCCGCATCTGCTGACACTTCAAATCCCTTTTCTTTCAGATCATGCATCACGTAAGTTACCTGTGGTGCAGCAAGGCCGACTGCCTCAAGTTCTTTATAATGCCGGAAGACTTCCTGTGGTGTTCCGTCCAGCATTTTTTCCCCCTGGTTCATCACGATCAGACGGTCTACATATTTTGCCACATCTTCCATGCTGTGGGATACCAGAACTACTGTCATCCCGGTCTTTTCGTGAAGCTGTGCCACCTGATCCAGAATCTCGTCCCTTCCCTTCGGGTCAAGTCCCGCAGTTGGCTCATCCAGTACAAGCACCTTTGGATGCATGGCAAGAATCCCTGCGATCGCCACACGCCTTTTCTGCCCTCCTGAGAGTTCAAATGGAGACTGATGATAATATTTCTCCGGGAATCCGACTAACTGCAATGCCTCTTTTGCCTGTGCCTCGCATTCTTCTTTTGAAAATCCCTGATTCTTCGGACCAAAGCAGACATCACTTAATACATCCACTTCAAATAACTGATATTCAGGATACTGGAACACCAGTCCGACCTGCGTGCGGAGCTGCTTCATATCGTATCCTTCTTCATAAATATTTTTTCCTTCATAGAGCAGCCTTCCTGAGGTTGCTTTCATCAATCCGTTCAGATGCTGGATCAGAGTAGATTTTCCTGAACCGGTATGACCAATGATCCCGACAAACTGTCCCTGTGGAATCTCAAGACTGACATCCTTCAATGCGTGCTTCTCGTAAGCGGTTCCCGGATTGTATACATAACTGAGATGTTCTAATATAATCGACATAATGCTTCTACCAGTTCTTCCCTTCTTAAAATTCCTTTTGGCAGATCCACTCCACGGCGGATCAGCTCATCTGCCAGCATCGTAACCTGTGGTACATCCATCCGGTATTTTTTCAGTTCATCAACCCGGCTGAAAATTTCCCGTGGTGTGCCATGCATAACGATCCTCCCATCATCCATGACAAAGACCTGATCTGCATCCACCACTTCTTCCATATAATGAGTGATCAGGATCACAGTCACATTTTTTTCTCTCCGAAGCTTTTCCACTGCAAAGATTACTTCTTTTCTTCCATTTGGATCCAGCATGGCAGTCGGCTCATCCAGTACAATGCATTTTGGCTCCATTGCGATCACTCCTGCGATCGCCACTCTCTGCTTCTGACCGCCTGAAAGCTTATTGGGAGAATCTTTTCTCCGGTCCAGCATCCCGACAGCACGCAGACTGTCCTCTACTCTTTTCCATATCTCTTTTGTCGGAACTCCGAGATTTTCCGGTCCGAATCCGACATCCTCTTCTACCACCGTTCCGATGATCTGGTTGTCCGGGTTCTGAAAGACCATTCCGGCACTCTGCCGGATCTCCCACAGTTTCTCCAGATCCTTTGTATCTTTTCCGTCCACCCACATTGTCCCGTCTGTCGGAACAAGGATCGCATTCATATGCTTTGCCAGTGTGGATTTTCCTGAACCATTATGCCCCAGCACTGCCACAAAAGACCCCTGCGGAATGTCGATGTCCACTCCGTCAATGGCTCTGCGGCTTCCGATCACATTGCCGTCTTCGTCTCGTTTATCATATTCAAATACAAGCTTTTCAGCACGTATCATGCCCATGGTATACCGCCTCTCCTGAATCATATTTCATCGAGTTTCTAATTTCATTTATCCAACGGATTTTATTGTACGGTATGACACGGGAATTTGCAAGCCGGGAATGCTGAAAGCCTTCTCCGGATATCCCCATCTCTTCAGGAATGCTTAAACCCTTCCCCGAATACTTCACTCGTCTCAGTGAACATCAGAAATGCGGTCTCATCCGTCTTTCTCACTGCCTCCTGAACCATATAGGCTTCTGACTTGGAGCAGGCACACAGCAGTACACTCTTCTGTTGTCCGGTATACCCGCCGGTGGCTTCTAAAAGTGTCACGCCCCGGTCTGCATTTTCCCGGATCGCTTTTGCCGTCTTTTCCCCGTCAGACGTAATAATAATCGCAAGTGTTCCTGCCCCGATCCCATAAAGAACTTTATCGATTACCACCACCGAGGTAAAAGTAGAGATCAGTCCGTACAACACTGCATCCACATCCCCGAATACCGGCCAGCCAAGAAGAATGACTGCAAGATCGATCATCAGGGTGATTTTCCCAATCGAAAATGACGGATGCTTCTTTTTTATTGCCATAGTCAGAAAATCGATTCCGCCCGAGGACGAACCACGCAGATAGAACAACACCATTCCTCCGCCCAGTAAGACTCCTGAATAAACTGCTGCCAGCAGACGCAGTCCGCGGTAGAGCGGAAAAAAGGGAAATACAATATCCAGAAAAAATATCGAAACAAGCATGGTCACCGCTGTCTTCAGAAGGAATTTTTTTCCTACTACTTTATAGCTGATCAGGACTAACGGAACATTTAAAACCAGGGTCATGATCCCCACCGGCAGTCCCCACAGATGATTCAGGATCAGGGCAAGTCCTGATACACCGCCCGGTGCAAATCCTGCTGCCCCGGCAAAGGTATCAATCCCTGCCGCATACAAAATACTTCCTGCTATATTATATAAGAAGTCATACAGATGCGATTTTTTCATAATAAAAGAGCATACCTTTCCTTTTTATCGTACTCAGTATGCTCCGTTTAAGCTCGAATTATTCTTTATACAGATTCATAGATGTCGGGGTCAAAAGCCCCCGACTTTGCCATCTGTACAAATCTGCTTTTTAAGAAGATTTATTTGTCTTTTACTGGATTTTCAATACTTACCTTGTGGTCATACCACACGCCTTTTGTTCCGATCAGAGCCAGATCAAACTCCTGATCGATCACTGTAACCGGAATATCAAATCCATAAACCTCTTCCGTAGCTCCATCGGAATAGGTCACCGTATCTACGGTCGGCTGCAGAAGCTCTGCTCCATCCTTCTGGGCATCCTCTGCCTTGCCAGGGAACAGATTGACAATATTCTTTGAATGAAGGGTGACATGAAAGACCATTTTTCCGTCTTTCACAGTCAGAGTTCCTTTTCCGTCCTTTGTCTCATTTGCATGGAACATCGAACTGTCTGTATGAAATTCTGCAGTATATACACCATCTTCCAGTCCTGCATCTTCTGCTGCATTTTTCTTTTCCGAAGATTCTTCTGCTGTTCCTTCCTCTTTTGAAGAATCCTGTTCTGTCTGTACTTTCTTAGTATCTTTCGTATCTGCCTTACCGCCACATCCTGCAAGCATCGAGGCAGTCATCATAACAGAAAGTGTCACTGCCAACAGTCTTTTTCTCATGAAAAATAATCTCCTATTCTGCATCCATTGCTGCTTTTGTATGAGCTACATAAAGCTGCTGGATCTCTTTAATCTCACCTAAACCGGCAATCTGAGTCTCAATGTTGTCAAATGCGTCTGCCGCTTCAAACTGGCTCTTCCAGGAATCATCATCATCGCCTGCCATATCATTATTGGCATGATCTCCTGCTACAACCATCAGCGGACGAAGTACAACATTTTTGTATCCTGCTGCTTTGATCTTTTCAATCACTGACTCACAGGAAGTCTCTTCCGGTTCACCTTCTACTGTTCCGATAAATACATTCTCATATCCAAGCTGTTCCATCTGCGTCTGCATCTGGGAATAGCTGATCTTTGCTGTATGGGATGTTCCATGTCCCATAAATACAAATGCTGTTCCTGCTTCTTTTGCAGCATCCAGGCTTTCATACTCGGTTATTTTTACTGCCTCTGCTGTGATCGCTTTTGCTACGGCTTCCTTATCTGCATTGATCACAGTTGCATCGGAACCAACTTCTCCAAGCAGTGGCTCTGCAATTTTTACTGACTCGAACTTATCTTTATAATTTTCTACTGCTTCTGTCAGTTCATCATATTCTGCACCATGCATCAGATGCGTCGGCTGCACGATCAGATTCTTGACACCGTTCTTTACAGCTCTTTCTAAAGCCTGATCCATATTATCAATCTTTTCTCCGTCACGTGCCTGAACATGGTTGATGATGATCTGAGCCGTAAACGCCCTTCTTACAGACCACTCAGGATAAGCTGCCTGAAGTGCCTTTTCAATTCCACCAATATCCTCTGCACGGCTGTTATTAAAGGAAGTTCCGAAACTTACAACTAAAAGTTCATTTCCCCCTATCTCATCCTCATTCAGTGGATCATCTTTTGATGCGTCTCCCGTATCTCTTCCGAAATAATCCGGGTCTGCATTTTCACCTTCTACTAACTCTTTCTGTGCATCTGTCAATGCATCCCATGCCTTCTTTGCAGCTTCGCACTGCTCATCTGTCTTGTCTGTCCTCTCCTGTACATAAATATCATCAATCAGCTTTGCCACTTTATCTGCCGCCTCCTGATCTTTTTCTTTGGTTGACTGTTCAGATTTGGTTGAATTGTCGTCACTGTTCTTTCCACCACATCCGCTTAACATGGATATTCCAAGTGCAGTTACCAGAAATGCTGTCAATAATTTTTTCTTCATCTTTCCCTCCCTGATCTTTGATCAATGCTTTTTGGAACAGAATGATTCAGATATACAGATATACACGCCGACTCTGGCTTTTGTCTGCATAAATAAGTAAATAAAACCCCCGTTAAAACCGAGGGTTCACATAATATCTTCTTTACACGAATAAACTGTCTTTTTTATAAAAAACAGTCTGTCCTATTCTTTCGTACCGCCAGTTCCTCGTGACCTGAACTCTTCGTTCCTGTACTGCGAAAGGCAGGTCTCCCGGCTGATCGTTCAGACGCATCCAGCTCACCTTCCCGGTCTCCCAGTGGTCTTATGGCTGTTGCTCACGAAATACGGTGACGAGTTCGTACAGGATTCGCACCTGTTTCCCTTTTCACCAGTCCTGACATTTTGTCCGACTGACACCTTACGCATCTTTCATTTAATTGTAACGGAGATATTCTAACACCTTCCCTGAAGATCTGTCAAGAAATATCCCTCTTACCTTTTTGCTCCTCCAAAGTCCTGCGTAATCTTTCAGTCTCTTCCTCCGCTGCTTTTGCACGCTTTTCCGCTTCTTCAATTTCTTCTTTTGCCTTCCTTTTCACCTCGTCAACTTCCTTTTTCGCTTTCCGCTTCGTCTCATTCAGTTCTTCTTCCATCTCATCGATCATCAGCTTTACTGTATTTCGATCCATAATTTCCAGCTCTTTTGAAAACATCTCCATCATCCCTTCCATATTCAGGCACAGAGTGTAGATTTCTTCATAAATTTTCTGAAATTCAGGATTCCTGTCCAGCAGTTTCATAATCATATCCGGATCATCCTGACTTAGAAATACCAACCACTCTTCCAATTTATTCTCTATCTTTTTATCTTTATTGTGGATGATGTTATTAAAAATGTCAAGACATACAAACGTGTACTCCTGTAATAGATTGATCTCCATAGGCAATTCCTTTCTACTGATGATTTTTTTCTGACTGTTCTCTGCAGATTTTCATTTTGACCATTTATTTTAATTACATTGAATCGATGCTTTGAATAAAAGCTGTTGACCTTGTTCTGAATTCAGATGCTCCATGAATCGGAGTAATTACAGAATACATGACAAATACTGGAATTGCAATTTGTATTTTGTTCATAACTCATCTTTTTTGTCGATAAAATTGTGGATAATTTTTTTTTGGGGGGGAGGATAACAAAAGAGTCCGGACATACATTTTCTGTATATCCAGACTCTTTTCTTTTTAACAAAGCTTTTCACAGCTCAGTTCATTTTCATCCTGTCTGCATTTCTTAGGCTCTGCGTTTCTTTTTAAATGCAATTACGATCACTGCACCTGCTGCAAGCAATGTCATTCCGAAGAATGGAATTACATTGGCTGCATCTCCGGTCTTCACTGTGGTAGTCTTAACGGCATCTGCCTTCTTATCAGAATCATTCTTATTTAAGTCATTCTTATTTGAATCATCTTTCTTTGAATCATTCTTCTTATCATCGTCAGCTGCCGGTTTCTTTTTCAGACCATCCAGTGCCTTCTCGATTGCTGCTGCCATTGCGTCAACTTTATCCTGTTCGGATTCTTTCAGACCCTTTTCTACCGCTGCGACTGCATCATCCAAAGCTTTCAGACTTTCTTCTGTATACTTACTTCTGTCAATCTTCTGTACTTTTTCCATTGCTGCATTCACTGCTGTATAGTCTGCATCTTTTTCCGGTTCAACTACCGGGCTTTCTACCAGTTCGCTTAATGCTTTCTCAATCGCTGCTGCCATTGCATCAACTCTGCTCTGTTCGGATTCTTTCAGACCCTTTTCTACTGCTGCGACTGCATCATCCAAAGCCTTCAGACTTTCTTCTGTATACTTACTTCTGTCAATCTTATCTGCTTTTGCAATTGCTGCATTCACTGCTGTATAGTCTGCATCCTCTTCTACAGCCGGTTTTTCAACCAGTGCTGCATACGCATTATTGATTGCCGCTGCCATTGCATCGACTCTGCTCTGCTCGGATTTCTTCAGTCCTTCTACTACCGCTGCAACTGCATCATCCAGTGCTTTCAGACTCTCATCTGTATATTTGCTTCTGTCTACTCCTGCAGCTTTTTCTTTTGCTGCATTTACTGCTGTATAATCTGCATCTTCTTCTACAACCGGTCCGTCATTTTTTACCAGTGCTGCTACGGCTGCCTCAAGAGCTGCCTTTGCATTGGCTACTTCAGACCAGGACTTATTCGGCTGATTTCCTGCATTGATCGCTGCATCAAGTTCTGCGATCAGTGCTTCAGATGCTGTGATCTGCTCATTCAGAGCTGCTACAGATTCTGCTGTATAAATATCCTTTGCCGCCTCTGTCTTTGCTTCTTTTAATATCTTCCGGTATTCTGTCAGATCATATGGGTCTGAATCTGTTGCACTTCCATTTACCTGGATCTCTACGATATGGTTCTCATGTCCGCTTGTAGTATTACTTCCAACTTTACCCATTGCGTACAGACGTACATATCTTCCTGTCACAGCTTCTCCGCTGTATAATGCTTTTCCTGCTGAAGTTTCTGCATATAATGTATCTGTCGGATCCACACCTAAATTATATACATCAGAATCTCCACTGTAATAGAGAACTGTCTTCTTCGCAAAATCTGCTGTATCAGATACTACCAGTGCGGTTGCCTTATAAGTTCTTCCATCAGACCAGTAACGCCATAAGTTTACATTGTTGATCTTGCACTGCTGTCCAAGATCGATCGTAATATAAGAACCTTTATCTTTTCCATCTTTTCCATAGATTGCATATTTATCAGAATTATTGTAAACACCATCTACTGCATTGGAAAGCGGACTTCTTGTATTGGTCATATCTGTTGTCTCATCAGGGTCTACCCATGCAGATGTTACATTTTTCTGATATGCCAGATTCTCTACTACTTTTGGTACAAGTGTTGCATAACCTGCTGTCAGTGCCTCTTTTGCTGCCTGGATCGCTGAAGCATCTCCACCTGAGATGGCACTCGTTGTATTGGAAAGAAGCGTATCCATATTGGCTGCTGTCCAAGACTCAGTTGTCCAGTTATCTTTTTCTGCTGTGATCTTCTTCACAGTCTCTGCCAGTCCTGATGTCGGAACTTCATCGTAGCCAAGACTTCTGTCATAAACTGCTACATTTGTCACAGCTCCGTTTACACCGTTACCAACGATCTTTGCTGCCGGAACTGCGAACTCTTTGTTCTCTGCATTATATACAGACGCACTTATCTGTCCGTCTACATAAATACGAACCAGTCCGTTATTTTCTTTTACACCAACGATCATAGATTCTGTTGCATCGGAAATAACTGTATCAGCTGTTGCTGTCACACCGTTTACCGTGAAATACGGATGTCCTTCCGCATTAATTCCGAGTTCATAAGCATCTCCCTGCTTTACAAGGACAACGCTTCTGTCTGCTGTCTGAACCTGTGCTGCTACTGTGAATCCGTTGGTTCCTTCTACGCTGCGGTCTTTTCCACTGATCTCGCTGTTGCTTCCCTCTACAGTTTCTTTCTCTGCAATCTTATTCTCTGCATAGTATGGAGCTGAGATCTTTCCTGTGATCTGATTTCCGGCTGCATCTGCTCCACTCTCTGCGGATACTTCTACAACATCGCCATCATTCAGTGCTGTAGCAAATGTCAGTTTAAATGTACGCAGGTCTGCATACTCTGAAACTGTCACATTATCAACTACTTTGTCATTTACTTTTACTTTCAGGCCTGCATTTCCTTTGATCTTTTCACTTAACTGCACCTGAAGCTCTGTTCCTGAAACACTTGTCAGGCTCTTGAATGTCGGTGCAGTTGTATCTGCATTCTGGCTCAGAGACCATACCTGTACTTCACCCGGCTGAAGTGTAACGGATACTTCTTCACCCTTTGTATAAGTATCTTTTGCTGTCGCAATCGTTCCATTCGGAGAATAAGTATGTACTGTACTCATGTGGTAAGTACCGGCTTTTGCAACTCCGATTGCATCATTCAGTGTAAATGTGATCGTCTTCTCTGTTGCAGACGGGTTTCTCATGGAAATGATTCCTGCATTTCCATCGAAGCATGCAAATCCATATGGATTCTGTACTTCACCGCTGCTCATTCCACCATTTCTGTAAGTGCTGAGTCTTGTTGCACTGGATGGATGACTACCGATCATCTTCGCATTCTTCAGCTTGGAGAAATTTTCTTCCTCCCACTCAAGGAACTCTGCATTTACAAGATATTTATCCTTGTCCAGCAGTGAATCAGAGTAATAAAGCTCCCAGAATGCAGTTCCTCTTGTTCCCATCATATACAGGTAATTCTTGAACTGTTCTGCTGTCATGGAGTCAGCTACGATTCCTGTTCCTTCACTTCCGTAGATCGGATCGTGATTATAAATATTTGCCAATGGGAACTGAAACTGGTGTACCTGAACAAACTCATAGTAGTTCGCATCACGGTAAGTCAGCATATTGTCCATCTTATTATTCAGTGTACCATTACTGATTTCTCCACGGTCTCCTGCACACTGTAACCATACAGAGTTTGCCCACTGTAAGAACCATGGACTTGGGTTTACATAACAGGTCAGGGAGATCCACAAGTTCTTAATATTATAATCTTTCTCAGCCTGACGGACATTCTCCATCAGCACGATCCATTTCTCCCAAAGGTCTGTCACATGGTACATCTGATTCTGTCCACCATACATATGGCGGTGTTCCTCACTGTATCCTACAACACCTTCTCCTGACGGGAATGCATTATACTGTGCAACATCTGCAAATCCATCCCACTTCCAGTAGTTTACTCTATAGTCATGCATCCAGTTGATCGCCATTTCTTCAAACTTCTGAACATAAGTTGCATCTGCAACATCAATGGAACCACCGGACTTACTTCCTGTTCCGCTCTTTGTCAGGATATCTGCCAGAGAACCGAAGAAGTTGTATCCTCCTCTTGGTCCAATCCATACACCGAAATCAGATCCCAGTTTATTTACCAGGGAACTGGATGTTGTCAGTCCATTCGGGAATTTGGAGTTGAACTCCCAAAATCCTGTTGTATTCAGGGTCGTTCCGGAACGTACGGAATCTACAACTGATGTATTATTGTAGTTGTTCCATCCATCATCCACTACATAGGAATCCATCGGGCGAACTCCGGTCTGTGTCAGTTCCTTCTCGATTTCAATGAATGAGGAAAGGATATTATCATCATCAATTCTCATCATGTTGTCGAACCAGGAGTTGTACTGCAGACGGAAATCTGACGGAGTTGCAATACTGTCGATATAATCATAAAAATCACTTTGGATGACTCCCTGATCACTTCCGTCACTATGGCTTGCACCAACAACGGTCTGCCAGGAAATATACTTTCCATCCTCAGTCAGCTGTCCGTCTCTCTCAAAATCTGTAAAATTCTTTCCTGTATAGTAGCGTACATGTCCCAAACCTGATTCAATCTGTGTATCAGTTTCCGGGAATTCTGATCCCACAAACATTCCATCAATATAGATCGGCTGTCCGAGATTTGCCTTATATTCGCTCATCTCTACAACACCGCCGACTCCCTTCGGAACAGTCCATGTCTTATCTCTGTCTGTGACTGTCAGATGCTCGCCATCGATATAATCCATGCGCACATCCTTATCTTCACTGTCAATCTCCAGGAACTTACGCATGAAATGATCTCCATCATACATGACAATCTTTTCTGTAATATTGGCTTCGCCTGTTCCCATCTCAACCGGATCAAATTCAAAAGTGATCATCTTACCGGTCTTATTAACATCATTGATCACTGCTGTTGTATCATCAATCGAAGTCGATTTCAGTGTCAGTTCACTGGATTTGATTTCTTTTCCGGCAATCTGTGTACCTTTGTCAAGAACAGTTGTTCCGGTTGTATCCTGCACATCCAGTTCTCCGACATTCATAAACTTATTCCGGTTTGCATCCTGCCAGTGGTAGGACTCAATACCAACCAGTTTGATCTTGGATGTCGTCACTGTTTCATCCAGCTCGATCGCATCCGGCTTTGTATTTGCATCGGTTGTCAGTGAAATTTCTGCATTTCCACCAACCGTTGCATCCTGCCATGCACTGCCATCCCAGTACTGGATCTTCAGTTTGGTCAGACGTCCGGTACAGTTATACTTCGCACTATTATCATAACGCGGTGTATAAACCACTTTTTTTACTTCTTTTTCTGATCCAAAATTTACTACCAGTTTCATATCATCCGAATTAGAACACCAGAAATTGCCTGTTGTATCGGTAATCCCGTCTAATATCTGACTGCTATTTCCCTCACTGGTCGTATATTCTTCCAATGAAACTGCCCCGTTACTTGTCTCATCCAGCGTCTTAATCACAAATTCTTCTGAATTTTCTCCCGGTGTGAACACTGAATTTCCAAGCAGGTTCTCAATTTTTGTCGTGGAAAGCCTGTCATCAGAAATACTGAACTCACGGCTGAGCTTATCATTTCCAATGGTCACAATATTTCCACTCTTCGTAACACTGACTGCATCCTGTGCGGCTTCTACTTCAGTCACTGCAAGCGGTGAGATCTGCACACAGCTTAATGCTGTCACAAGTGCAACCGCTTTTTTTAGTTTCCCTTTCATCATAGAAACTTATCTCCTTCCTCCCTTTTTCGTGAGTATCTTATTTATATTAAGATACATCCTACTTTATTGTATCTCTTTTTTCCTCTCAAATCTTGTCACCCCCCCCACATTTTTTTGCTGTTTTTTGTCTGATTCGGAACTATTCGGATCTGTCTCGCATCCGTTTAGTGAAAGGGATTTGATTAGACTGGTATATTAATAAAGGTGCTTATGACCTGATATCCTATGCATCGGATTATCTGAGACAGGTCATAAACACCTTACTTTATTATTAGAAATGATGAAAAACTATTTTCAATTATTATCCCAGCATTTCCCGGAGCATTTTGTTGACCATTCCCGGATTTGCCTTTCCTTTCATGGCTTTCATCGTCTGTCCGACCAATGCACCGAGTGCTTTTTCTTTTCCTCCTCTGTAATCAGCGACTGCCTGTGGATTGTCAGCAATGACTTTCTCCAGCGTCGTTCTGAGTGCATCTGCATCATTGACTGTCTTCAGTCCATGCTCTTCTACATATACATCCGGCTCAATATCATTCAGGAAGATCTGTTCAAATACTTCTTTTGCCACAGAACTATTTACTGTACCCGCATCATTAAGCTCGATCAGCTTCGCCAGATTCACCGGTGAGAACTTCAGGTCTTCTGCTTCCATGCTGTGTTCCTTCATCAAACGCATCGTCTCTACCATCAGCCAGTTTGATACTTTTTTCGGCTTATTGCAGATCGCAGTCGTCGCTTCAAAAAGATCTGCCATATGCTTGGATTCTGTAATGATCTCTGCATCATATTCCGGGATGTCAAATTCTTTTTTGTAACGCTCCAGCTTCTCTGTCCGAAGTTCCGGCTGCTGTGCCCTGATTTTTTCGATCCATTCGTCACTGATCACGATCGGAACAAGATCCGGTTCAGGAAAGTAACGGTAATCCTGTGCATCTTCTTTGGAACGCATTGCATAGGAATGTTCTTTATTATCATCCCATCTTCTTGTCTCCTGGGTCACTGCTTTTCCTTCTTCCAGCAGCTCGATCTGTCTCTGACGCTCTCCCTCAATTGCATGAGCGATTGCTTTAAAGGAGTTCAGGTTTTTCATTTCCGTTCTTGTACCAAATGTATCCGAACCAACTTCCCGAACAGAAAGGTTTACATCCGCACGCATAGATCCCTCCTGCAGCTTGCAGTCCGATGCTCCCAGATACTGTACGATCATACGGAGTTTCTCAAGATATGCGATCACTTCCTCAGCGGAACGCATATCCGGCTCTGATACAATCTCTACCAGCGGAACTCCGCTTCGGTTATAATCAACCAGTGATGTATCATCCCATTCATCGTGAACGAGCTTTCCTGCATCTTCCTCCATATGCATTTCATGGATCCGCACTTTTTTCTTTCCGCTTCCGCTTTCAATCTCTACATATCCATCTCGTGCGATTGGAAGATAAAGCTGGGAAATCTGATAGTTCTGCGGATTATCAGGATAAAAATAGTTCTTGCGGTCAAATTTACATACCTGCGTGATCTTACAGTTTGTTGCAAGTCCGATCGCCATCGCATATTCTACAACCTGCTTATTCAATACCGGAAGCGACCCCGGCATACCGGTGCAGACCGGGCAGGTATGCGTATTCGGTGCCCCACCAAATTCGGTACTGCATCCACAGAAAATCTTTGTCTTTGTTGCCAGTTCGATATGAACTTCCAGTCCGATCACTGTCTCATACTGCTTTGCCATGATTACTGTACCTCCTTTTCCGCTGTCCGTCCGATCTGTGCAGGAACCTCATGCACTTTCTTTGTCGCACATTCATAAGTATATGCGGCACGGATCAGCGTCTTTTCGTCGAATACATTTCCTATGAGCTGCATTCCCACCGGCAGTCCTTTGCTGTCTTTTCCTACCGGCACACTCATGCCCGGAAGTCCGGCAAGATTGACAGAGATCGTATAAATATCTCCCAAATACATTTTCATCGGATCATCCAGACTCTTTCCAAGCTCCGGTGCTGTTGTCGGGGCTGCCGGTCCTAAGATCAGATCGTATTTTTCAAACGCCCGGTCAAATTCCCTCTTGATCAGGGCTTTTGTCCTCAATGCTTTCAGATAATAGGCATCATAATATCCTGAACTTAATACGAAAGATCCCAGCATGATCCTTCTCTTTACCTCTGCTCCAAATCCTTCGGAACGGGTCTTTTTATACATATTATGAAGTCCCTCATACTCTTTGGTCCGATATCCATATTTTACTCCGTCGAAACGTTCCAGGTTGGAGCTTGCCTCTGCTGCTGCGATCGTATAGTATGCCGGGATTGCATATTTTACAAGTCCCAGATCAAATGCTTCTACCACTGCACCTTTTTCTTCAAGCACTTTCGCTGCCTGCATGACTGCCTGATTCACTTCCGGATCCAGACCCTCTCCCATATAATCTCTCGGGATTCCGATTCTGAGTCCTTTTACATCTTCTACGAGTGCTTCTGTAAAATCACAGTCATCCCGTTCGATCGAAGTACTGTCTTTCTCATCGTGGGATGCGATCACTTCCAGGATTGCCGCACAGTCTGCCACATCCTTCGCCACCGGTCCGATCTGATCTAATGAAGAACCATATGCCACCAGTCCATAACGGGAAACTGTACCGTATGTCGGTTTCAGTCCGACTACTCCACAGAAGGAACTCGGCTGACGGATCGATCCACCGGTATCAGAACCAAGTGCATAATAACATTCGCACGCAGCCACTGCCGCACAGGATCCACCGGAAGAACCTCCCGGAACGTGTGCTGTATTATGAGGGTTTTTCGTTGGTCCATAATAAGAAGTCTCCGTCGTACTTCCCATGGCAAACTCATCCATATTCGTCTTTCCAAGAATGACGGCTCCGGCATTTTTCAGGTTTTCAACCGCCTGTGCTGTATAAGTCGGCTGAAAACCTGAAAGGATTTTGGAACTGCATGTGGTAAGCTGACCCTCAATGCACATATTATCTTTGATTGCTACTGGAACTCCTGCCAGCGGTCCGATCAGTTCTCCTGCGTCGATCTTTTTCTGAATTTCATCTGCCTGTGCATATGCCCCTTCTTCATCCAGTGTCACATAACTGTTAATCGCCGGTTCTACTTCTTTTGCCTGCTCGATTACTGCCCGGACCGCTTCTCTGACCGTCACCTCACCGGCTTTTATTTTTTTGCCCAGTTCAAGGGCTGTAAGTTTTAATAAATCCATCTTCATCTCACTCCCTTTACCCTATCGTCTTCGGCACTTCAAAGCTGTCTTCTTTCCGAAGCGGTGCATTTGCCAGTGTCTTTTCTTTATTATCACCATTTGTTACAACATCTTCCCTGAATACATTCTGCACCGGAAATACATGAGACATCGGTTCAATCCCGGTAGTATCCAGTTCATTTAAAGTATCTATATAATCCAGCATCTGCTCCATATCGCTTTTGGCGGCTTCTTTTTCTTCCTCCGAAAGTTCCAGTTTTGCAAGGATTCCAACATATTCTATCGTTTCGTCTGAGATTTTATTTGCCAATTCTGTCACCCTTTCTCACTTCATTTTCTGATACCAGGGTCAAAAGGTCTGACACCACGTGTGCTCGCACACGAGTGGTAGAATGACCTTGTGACCCGCCCCAATATGAGCATAAAAGTGGGGCGTAAGCACCACGATATGCGAATGTTGGGTAGGATTGTGGGAGCACGTAGTGCGTAACAATCCGTAGGTATCATAGTCGGGGGCTTTTGACCCCGACATCATTTTCTGTAAATATCATAAAATGCCTCATAATCCTGACTTCCAATCTTTTTGGATGGTGTCAGGATCATTTTTCCTGTCACGGTGATTTCCGTTCCATCCGTCAGTACTGCATTTTTATAGATTGCATTTTCATTTCCCGATTCTACCATGATCGAATAATTCTGATAATTCAGGCTGTCATATTCCTCATCATACAATTCTCCGAGATAGATCTCATACTCCATCACAGCCCAGTCTTTTGTTCCAGAGACATCATACACCCCTGCCGGAATCTCTTTTCCTACAGTATACTTCTTTTCCGGCTGGAGAGTATACGTCACACTCAGCGGATTATCTTCTGACTGCATCTGTCCGGTCTGACCATTTTCTGTATGGAAGGCGAGTATCACATCTTCTCCGATCATGACATGGGCTCCATCATACAGTCTCACATCTTCTTTTTCAGTGATATCTCCATTCTCCTCCGACGCATCTTCGGAGAAATAACCATACAGATAAATAGAATTTTCCGGATCCTGTGTCTGGAAAGAACCGTATCCTGACTGGAGCGTTACATCATAAGTTCCTTCAGGAAGATCCGTTCCGACAACATATTCACCATATCCAAGCTCTGTATCGTAAACCTCTCCATGATCAGACAGTTCTCTCGTTACAAACTCATACGGATCTGTCTCATCCACACTTGTATCAACATCTGAACCATCCCACCAGTTATCGCTATCGGCATCATCAAACTGGTTTATCACATTTTCTATCACAGTTTTTGTATAACTTACCGCAGGTCCGCCAACACTGATCAGAATCATCAGCAATACAATGACAGTTGAAATCCATCCCTTTTTCTGCTTTCCTTCCTTTTTCTTTTTCCTGCCCGTCTGCGTCCAATTCTGTCCACGCTGCCAGGAAGTCTGCCCCTGCTGGTTCTGTCCATTCTGCCAGGAAACCTGCCTCTGCTGGTTTTGTCCATTCTGCCAGGAAGTCTGTCTCTGACGGTTCTGCCCGCCAGACTGGTTCGTATGTGAACCGGACGGCTTTCCGTTATGGGATTCACATAAATGCTTTGCCTCTATTCCTTTTCTGTCAAAGTTGCTTTCATTCAGGCGGTAATTTTTCCGCTCAATTTTTGTATTATCAAGGCCGCAAAGTGTACATCTTCCATTTACGAGTTTTCCACCACAAAGATAACATCTTCTCTTTTTCATCTGAACTCCTCCGCTTTTCTGTCCACAACGGTCTCTCGCTTTCCATGACGATCACTATGACTATCTTCCTGCGACACTTTCTGTCTCCATCTGTGTATCGCTATCTGTCTGCTGCACGCTCTGTCTGCTACTATGGCTCCAGTCTGCTCAAATCTCTCGGGAACAAGGTTGTCTCACGCACATTATCTTCGTTCATCATCTTCATCGTCAGACGTTCCATACCGATTCCAAGTCCACCATGTGGCGGCATTCCATGCTTAAATGCACTTAAATACTGTTCCATTCCCTCGTCCGTCATACCACGCTTTTCCATTTTCGCAAGCAGCTCATGATAATCATGAATACGCTGTCCGCCCGTTGTGATCTCCATTCCTCTGAAAAGCAGGTCAAAGCTGAGCGTATAAGTGGAATCTGCCGGATCATCCATTGCATAGAACGGACGCTTCTTTGACGGATAATGCGTTACAAACACAAAATCCGCATCCCATTCTTCTTTTGCATATCTACTGATCAGCATTTCCTCTTCCGGTTCGAGATCAAATGGATTCTTGATCTTTCGGTCATACTTTTCTGCCACAAGTCTCTTGATCTCATCAAATCGTACCGCCGGAATCTCTTTCGTCTTTGGTACTTTAATATCCAGGATCTTCAGCTCTCTTGCATACTCTTTTTCAAGCAGAGCCATCGTATACTGAAGAAATCCGGTCTCCATTGCCATAATATCTTCAAATCCATCGATATATCCCATCTCAAAATCAAGGCTGGTGTATTCGTTGAGGTGTCGCTTGGTATTATGCTTTTCTGCACGGAATACCGGAGCAGTCTCAAATACACGGTCAAAAACGCCAACCATCATCTGCTTATAGAACTGCGGGCTTTGCTGAAGGATCGCCGGTCTGTGGAAATATTCCAGCCGGAAGAGGTTTGCTCCTCCCTCAGCACTTTTCGCACCGATCTTCGGAGTATGGATCTCTGTAAATCCTTCCTGATAAAGGAAATCCCTGAACCCTCTTACAATACCTTCCTGAATCCTGAATTTTGCACGCTCTCTGATATTTCTCAGAGAAATTGGTCTGTAATTTAATTTTGCTTCCAGAGATGTATTCAATTTCCATTTTGAAATCGGAAGCGGCATTGGCTCTGCCGGCTCACTTAAAATCTTCAGTTCTCCTAACCGGATCTCAATCCCGTTCGGAGCTTTTTCCGATCGCTCCAGCATCCCTGATACTTCTACTGTATCTGCTTCTTTCACATCTTTCAAGTTAAATTTTGAAACTCCTTCTTCATAAACGCACTGCACAAGGCCTTCTCTTTTTCTCAGAATGATAAAAGCAACGGTTCCCATATCTCTGATCGTATGGATCGCACCATTCACTCTGACTTCAGTTCCGATTCTGCCTGCTTCAAGCAGTTCTCTTAATTCCAGCGTCTCTTTCTTTTTTACTCCTGTTACAAGCTCCATTTTACTTCTCCTTTCAGATTCCAGCATCCCGGTAAAGCTTTTTTCTAAATAGAAAAAGTCCCGGGATACAACAGTATCCCGGGACGGAAATTATCAAATATAATATCCGCGGTACCACCCGCATTGAATCCTCCGTCTGCTCTTCTGTCAGTTCTTTCAGATTCCCCTCTTTGCAGATAACGCCTGCCAAACGTGCTGCCCTACTGATCTTTCAGACAGCCGGCTCCCAAGTGTTCCCTTGATCTGCTCCGCTGTCCGGCGCTCTCAGTCGGTGACGCCTGCTTCCTGTCAGTTTCTGAAGATCAGAGTCTTGTTCTTCGCTTTTATCAATTTTAACACGTTAGCCTGTTAAAACTTGGTTTAAATATTAGCACACTGCTTTTTTAATTGCAAGTTCTTTTTTAAATTTTTAATCTTCACTTTTCTGCTCTATTTTAATTCTTCGCTGACTGTTTCCAATGCCTTATCCAACTGGTTATCCTTCTTCGGATCGGCTTCGTCATACTGATATTCCACTTCTATATCAGGCTCAACACCTTTTTTATTGATGCTTTTTCCACTTGGCGTATAATATTCTGCGATCGTCACTTTAAAGCACGTTCCGTCCCCCAGATCCAGTAATTGCTGCACAACTCCTTTTCCATAGGTCGTTACTCCAACAATCTTTCCTGTGCCATAATCCTGGATTGCACCGCTGAAGATCTCCGATGCACTTGCACTGTATTGATTCACAAGAACTGCCAGCGGCTTTTTAAATTCATTCGTGCCATCACACGTGATCTTATCCGTCTTACCATTTTTATCTTTCGTGGAAACGATCGTTCCTTCCGGCAAAAGAAGCTTCAACATATTGCAGACAACATCCAGATTTCCTCCCGGATTATTTCTCAGATCGATCACAAGACCTTCCATTCCCTGATTTTCCAGGTCATCCAGTGCTGCTTTAAACTGATCGTATGTCACCAGATCAAATTCTGATACCCGGATATAACCAACCCTGCCATCCTTCATCTCATACTCAACTGTCTGTGCTTCGATCGTATCTCTTGTGGCAGTCAGTGTCTCTTCCTTCCCGTCTCTCAGGACATATAATGTTACTTCCGTACCTTTTTCCCCTTTGATCCAAGATACGATCGTATCCAGTTCTTCATCGCCGACTTCATGGTCATCTACTTTCTCCAGGATATCCCCCGCCTTCAAACCTGCCTTTTCTGCCGGAGAATCCTGGTAAACATTTACGATCGTCACTGCCTTTGTATCTGCATCTCTTGTCAACGTTGCCCCGACACCGGAAAATGTTCCGCTGGTAGATTCCATCAGAGCTTTCGTCTCATCCTTATTGTAATAAACTGTATACGGATCTCCCAGTGCTGCTGCATAACCTGAATAGATTCCCTCTACCAGTGCATCCTGATCCACTTCATCCTGATACAGATAATATTTGTCGATCAGTTGATTCAGTTGATCCAGCTTCTTTGACACATCTCCCTCTGTTACATTTTCTGATGTATAAGAACCGCTGCTGTTCCGGTTCACGATATACCATCCTCCAAATCCAAGGATCGAGATCACCGCCATGATCACAATTCCGGTCAGCAGTCCTGCCGCAAAACCACTTTTCTTTCTGCCTGTATTTTCTTCCATTCCTGACTCCTTTCATCCTTTTATATTCTATGCACAAAGAGGACAAAGCAGACATTTATCCGCTCTGTCCTCCCTCAGTTCTTCCTTTGATGACGTATCTGTCATCTTCTGCTTCTGGTCAGCATACTACAAATATGTATTTGGATTTACTGCTGTTCCATTTAATTCTACCTGGAAATGCAGATGTGCACCACTCGAATATCCCGTTGATCCAACATATCCGATCTGCTGTCCTTTTGCAACTTTCTGCCCTGCTGCCACGCAGATTGCACTATGATGCATATATTTCGTTACGAGACCATTTCCATGATTGATCACGACCCAGTTCCCGGCACTGTTGCTCCATCCCGCGATCACCACAGTTCCTGCTGCTGCCGCATAAGTCGGTGTTCCTGCCGGAGCTGCATAATCATTTCCCTTGTGAGGTCTTGGATCAAATGCCCTGACTTCACCGAAATAGCTGGACTGATAGGTCATACCCGGACACGGATGCGTAAAATATCCATTTCCACTGACCACATTCCCACTGGCCGACGGCTTAAAAGAACTTCCTCCACTATTCAACTTTGCCTGCTCCTCCTGCAGCCGTCTTGCCTGCTCTGCTTTCTCCTTCAGTTCTTTGAGCGTATCAGCATTCTGCTGGATCTGCGTCTGGATACTTGCGATCTGTGCCTCTTTACTGCTGATCATCTCCTGAGCCTGCGTCTGCTGCTCTACGAGCTGACTTTGCAGCGTATTCAGATTTTTATATTCTTCCTGAAGCTTTGCCTCTTTGTCCTGTACAGTTTTCACCGTATCCTGAAACTCAACCAGCATATCCCGGTCATAAGAAGACAGCTTTGCCACATACTCGGCTTTATTCAGCAGATCTGTGATCGAACTGCTCGTCATCATCATTTCCAGAAACTGTGTATTACCGCCTTCATAAAGATAACGGATCCTCTTTTTCATGCTGTCGTACTGATCATCTTCCGCGATCTGAGCCTGAATCAATTCATTTTCCGCATCGGAGATTTCATCCTCTTTGGCGGTCAGATGCTCCTGCGTCTCATTCATTTTCTTAATGATCTCATCCAGTTTCTCCGACAGCGTCTTCTTTTCTTCTTCTGCTTTCTTTTTATCCGATTCAAGCTGATCTGCTTTTTTCTCAGCTTCATCAATCGTAACCGCACCGGACTGCGATGCTGTTCCGATACAAAGGACGAACACCAGCAAAATTCCTGTAATTTTCCTCATCCGGCCTTTCATAGGCTTCCTCCTATACTCTCAGATGCTTGCGTACTGTAAAGAAGCTTCCAAGGAAACCAATTCCGATCCCCATGATAAGTCCGATTGGCAATAAGTATGTATATACTACATTTACCGGAAGGAAATCAATAATATTCTTCAGAATACTGAACCGTTCCATGACATAGGAAACTGCCTTATCATAAAGTACATATAAAAGTCCCAGTGGGATCGCTGCACCAAAGATACCGATGATCAGACCCTCGATCACGAACGGTGATCTTACAACAAAGTCTTTCGCACCAATATATTTCATAATAGCGATCTCTTCTTTTCTGACTGTAATACCCATTGTAACCGTATTGCTGATCAGGAAGATTGACACTCCCAACAGGATCGCAATGATCGCAATGGAAATATACGCAACCAGCATATTAACGCTGGAGAGTGTATTCGCTACAACATCTGATTTATTTACTTTCGACACTCCATCCAGACTCTGTGCAAACTTAACCAGATCCTGCTGCGTAGAAGAAAGAGATTTACTTCTCGCGATCAGATCCTGGTTGTTGTCTGTCGTCTTCATATAAACTTCATAGTTATCTGAATTGGCCAGCGGATTGTCATCTTTAAATCCTTCTGCAAGCTCTGGGTTATCCCCAAAATAATCCTTCTGGAAATCCTCCCATGCCTGCTCTGCTGAAATATATTTTACTTCTGAAACGTCGTCTCTTGCTTTCAGTTCCTTCCCAATCTTCTGAATCTGTTCATCTGTAGCTTCTTCATCAAAGAAGACCGTGATCGCCACACCTTCCTCAGCACTTCGGATAATATACTGAAAGTTTACAAGAATCGAGAAAAATAATCCGAACAGGAAGATACAGGCTGACATCGTTGCAATGGATGCCAGAGAGAACATCTTATTTCTCCAAATACTCTTAACTCCCTGCTTTCCAACGTATCCAATCGTACTAATCCTCATCTGTATACCCACCTTTTCGTTCATCACTGACGATGACACCCTGCTTCATAGTAATGACGCGTTCGTTCATCTCATTTACGATCTCCTGATTATGCGTGACAACAAGCACGGTTGTTCCACGCTCATTCGCCTCTTTCAGAAGGCTCATGATCTCCCAGGAGTTCGTTGGATCCAGGTTACCTGTCGGCTCATCCGCCAGCAGGATGGCAGGCTCATTTACGATCGCCCTTGCGATCGCAACTCTCTGCTGCTCTCCTCCGGAAAGTTCCTTCGGGAACGACTTGTACTTCTGTGCAAGTCCTACCAGTGACAAAGCAGCCGGTACTTTTTTCTTGATCACTTTGCCCGGTGTCTCTGTCACCCGCAATGCAAATGCAATATTCTCATAAATATTCCGATCTTTCAGAAGCCGGAAATCCTGAAATACAACTCCCAGTCCTCTTCTGTACTTTGCAATATTCCGGTGTCTCATACGGTTTAAGTTTTGTCCGTTCACGATGATCGTACCATCGGTCGGATTCAGTTCTTTCATAATCAGACGGATAAGGGTTGACTTTCCCGATCCACTGTCACCAACGATGAAGACGAACTCTCCCCGCTCGATCTTTACGGATACCCCGTTCAGAGCCGCATTGCCCTTGGAGTATTCCTTCTTCACGTTTCTTAATTCAATCATATGTTCCTCCTAATTATCCATACTCCGCAAAATTCCTAGTATTCTAATGACTCCATGTACTTCATGTACTTCACTACCATCAGAGCGATCTTGAACGTGATCGCATCCTCAAAGACACGCAGATCAAGTCCTGTACTCTTCTGCAGTTTATCCAGTCTGTATACCAGAGTATTTCTGTGGATGTAAAGCTGCCTGGATGTCTCTGATACATTGAGACTGTTCTCGAAGAATTTATTGATGGTAGTCAACGTCTCTTCATCAAAGTCATCCGGAGATTTTGCTTCGAAAATCTCTTTGATAAACATCTTACAGAGTGGCAGTGGCAGCTGATAAATCAGACGACCGATTCCAAGTGTTGTATAAGCAACGATATCCTTCTCATCAAAGAAAATCTTACCTACATCAAGTGCAAGTTTCGCCTCTTTGTATGACTTGGATACTTCCTTGATATCACTTACGATGGTTCCGTATGCAATATGGATCTGCTCGTCGCCTCCCTCTGCCTGGAGCGTATCCAGCATCTCTTTCGCCATCTTCTCAAGTTCCTTATTGCCATCCTTATCTGAGAGTTCTTTCACAACAATAATATTCTTCTCATCAACAGCTGTGATAAAGTCTCTTGACTTTCCTCCCAGAAGATTTCTCACATTATCAAGTGCAGCACTGTCTTTCTCGTGCGATGTTTCAATAATAAAGATAACACGTTTTACTTCTGTGTCAATATGTAATTTTTTTGCGCGATTGTAAATATCAACCAAAAGAAGGTTGTCTAAAAGAAGATTTTTAATAAAGTTATCTTTGTCAAAACGCTCCTTATAAGCTACAAGCGGACTCTGGATCTGAAATGCCGCAATCTTACCGAGCATATACACATCTTCTGTCTCGCCATCTGCAAGCAAAACATATTCCAAACGCTGTTCGTCAAAGATCTTAAAGAACTGGCATCCCTGGATCACCTGGCTGTCTGCCGGGGATTCAACAAAAGAAAGAACCGCTTCCCCACAATCTTTTGCCATATCAAATGTTGCTGCAAGTTCCTTGCCTTCTGTGTCGAGTACACAGAAATCAACCCTTGATATTCCCTTTAATCCTTCAATAGTGTTTTGAAGTATCTGATTTGAAATCATCCTTTTTTCCTCCACTCTGTACGATGTATTGCTGATTACAGCAAACTGTAAGTAGTAACACGCATGTGCATATTCCACAATTTTTTTGTATGCATTATTTATCCGTACACATACCCTTATATTATATTAAGGCAAAACAGCAAAAAAAGAAAGAGGAAATCCATCTTTTTTATGCATTTCTTAGTCGAATCTATGAAATATTCACATTTTTATCTTTTAGCATTCTTCACAAAAACTAATTCTGTTTCTCTACTTTATAGCGAAATA
>ERZ773242.793-NODE-793-length-34812-cov-5.496274_pt1 | contig 34812 bp, 58 predicted proteins | sample MGYA00511077_ERZ773242 | MGnify/ENA primary metagenome ERZ773242 (study PRJEB29015, sample SAMEA2737754) | human gut metagenome | biome: human gut; feature: human-associated habitat; material: faeces | place: China | collected 2012 ... | reverse complement strand
AATGACAATCTAGGAGAAGAAGCAAGAAAAAAAGCTTTTCTACATGAATTAAGTCATTTAGAATTAAATCACACTTATAAATATAATGTTATAGATAATAATGTAGATAAATATGAACATGAGGTTGATTTATATCTCAATAAATTTAATTTTGATTGAAATATGCTAGTACAGGTATTTTGATATATAAAAGATATATGAAAGGAGCTGTTATTATGTATTGTAAAAAATGTGGAAATGAAATAAAAAATAATCAAAAATTTTGTTCTCATTGTGGTGCACAAATATTAGAATTAGAGCAAATTTATTTAAATCAAAACTTGAATAACAAATTATTCAAATTTAAGTCAATGGAGCAAGGGAAAGTAGAAATAACATTAAATGATAATCGACTAACAATTTCTAGACCTGGAATTATCGCAAAGTTTAGTCATGGATTTACCGGAGAAAAAACAATTCTAATAAACCAAATTACATCAGTTCAACTAAAAAAAGTTGGTTTTTCAAGAGGTTATATTCAATTCCTTGTATCAGGACATGAGGAAAGAAAAAGCGGAGTTGTTAAGGGTGATAAAGATGAAAATATAGTATATTTTGATAATTATGGCAAAAAACAAAATGCTATAATGAATGAAAACGCTGAATATATAAAAAACTATATTGAAGAATATAATTCCAGAAAAAATAATAATCAATCTACAACTTTTATACAACAAGATGATAAATATGATAAATTATCAAAACTAAAAAAATTATTAGATGAAAACATTATAAATCAAGAGGAATTTGAAAAAGAGAAACAAAAAATATTAAATAATTAAAAAAAGACCTCGTGCGCCAACACGAAGTCATAGTATAGAAAAAATAAAATAGTCCCTGACAAGACATTCTTTTTTCTATGCCCTAATTTTACACTAATTAGAAAAAAAAGTAAAGATTGGAGTTGATAAAATGGCAGTATATAATGAAAAAAATAAATCAAAATGGACTAAAGATAACAGGCATTGGTATTTTACTTGCTATTATACAAATATTCAAGGAAATAAAAAACAATATAAGTCAAAAATGTTTTTTTCAAAGAAAGAAGCTGAGAAAGAAGAGTTATTGTTTATAACAAAAAGAGATAATCCTGCTCTAGTAAAGTTTGATGTGGTTTCTTTAGACTATTTTAAATATATGTATAGTTCTAGAAAAGAATCAACAATATATTCGTATGAATATGCCTTTAAAAAGAATATAGAGCCTTATTTTAGTGGCTTTTATATAAATAATATAAATATTCAGATAATCAATTATTGGAAAGAAGAAACCCGGAAAAAGGGATATAAATTGGCATATTTGAATAAGCTTTATGTAATACTTAAAGAAATATTCGATTATGCCATTAGAAATTACAATCTAGAATCAAATGTAGTACAGTTAAGTGGTAGGTTTGAACGTGTTAATGATGAAGTAGTACGTGATGAAGATAAACTTAGGTATATAACACATGATGATTTCACCAAATTTATTTCATGTATTGAAGATATTACTTGGAAAACATTTTTTATATTTTTATATTACACTGGTATGAGGAAAGGTGAAATACAGGCTTTAACATGGAATGATATTAATTTTAACAGTAATGAAATAATTGTTAATAAAACACTATCCGTTAAAACCAGAGAATCATATAAAATCACTTCAACTAAAAACTATGTCAATAGAAAAATTAAAATAAGTAAAACACTAAGAGAACAATTACTTTTGTATAAAGATTATTGTGAACAATATTCGGATTTTAAAGAATCGTGGTTTGTATTTGGATGTACTAGATTTATGCCACAAACAACCATAGATAATAAAAAACACCACTATTTTCAATTAAGTGGTGTAAAAGAAATAACAATACATGAATTTAGGCACAGCCATGTGTCATTATTAATTAATGAATATGTAAAGTCTGGCCAAACCGATACAACTAAGTTTTTCTTGATGTTATCTAATAGAATGGGACATAGTATAAAAGTAATGCAAGAAACTTATATGCACTTATTCCCTACTATACAAAACGAGATTGTTGATTTGTTAGACAATCTTTAAAAAAATGTTAAAATAATGAGAAAGGAGAAAAAGTATTACGTAAATGTTACGTGAGCAAAATAAAAACGTTGATAGTTCAACGTTAATTTCATTATGGTGGAGCATAGCGGGAATTGTAGATGACTATTTATTATTTTCAATCACCTTATTTTTCAACGAATTATCAATTAGTATTTGCACTCATTTGCTACCATTTATAAAAAAATGATGTTTTTTTATTACGTAACTTTCAATACTAAATTTAAATATGAATTGTATACATTTAAAACAAAAAATGAATAAAACAATATATTGTAAAATTAAGAATACAAAAATACATTTTAAAGACTGTAATAATTGCCCTTTTAAAGAGTATAAGGCCTATAAACAGTTACAAACAAAATCTAAATATAAATATAAACCCAAAAGAGGTAAATGTGGCAGATACTATAACGATATATCTATAATGCCACCTAGCACACTTTATTTTATTAAAAAAACTAAAGGTTGTGAAAAACATCATATTTTTGGTGGGGTTGCTAATAGACCAAAATCTGAACAATATGGATTATTTATATGGCTAACACCAGAACAGCATAAATATTTACATGATCATCCATTAGAAATGTTAGAAATTAAAAAGATAGCGCAAGCTACCTTTATGAATTATTATAATAAATCAACCGAAGAATTCATTGATATTTTTGGTAAAAATTGCATATAAAATATTGTATTTTTGTGCATTTTACTGTATATTTAGTAATGGATATAACTTAAAGTTAGGTGAACCTCCAATAACGATTCTAGGTTATAAGGAGGTGATCTTTATGCAGAAAAAACTTAGCAATCTAATAAAACAAAATGCTAGAAGAGATTATGGAATTTTTAGCAATTACTGCAGTTATCTTAGTGATAATACTACTAATGATAATTGTAGTCAAAGATAGATAAGAAAATGCAAAAGAAAGACACCTAACTTCAACCTCTGAAGTAGGTGCCACCAAATAATATTGGAGATATACCTAACAGGCAAAATTAAGTTATATCCCTTTTTATTTTATGTAAAAATATACATAAAATGCACATTTCTTAAGAATTGACTGTATTATAACAGTTTTTTCTTAAAAAGTCAAAAATGTTTATCATTATAAACTTTTTTTAACTCTGTATAACTAAATTTTATCACATTAATAAAAAAAAACAACATTTTTATATTAAATTTTTTTAGTTTTATATAAATTTTTTTTAGTTTTATATAAACTTACTAGCTAATTCTCTGCTAATTCTTATTTTAATATTTTGATTAAAAATAATAGCATAATAATATTTTTTGTTTTTGCTTATGAAAACTTTACTTGCTTTTAATGATGTTAATTCAACAAACTTTTTTGTTTCATCTTCATTTAAGATTTTTGTAAACATATAAAATCCCCCTTTCGTGCCAAATTATTGCACAAAAAAAGATGTACTGCAAAGAGTCAATTTTGACTAAATACAGTACATTTTTATTGTAATTTTACATTTTTATCTAAATAAATTTTGTATATTTCAGCTATTTTTATAAATAAAAATACAATTTTTAACCATTGCTAACTTCATATAAATATTTACTAAATACCCATACTACTCTACCATCTATAATAAGTTTAGCTGAATTACTTTTTGTGTCTATATCTTCCACAGTATAAATGCTATCATTCTTAACATATGAATTACTACCACTTAGGATTTGGTCTTTTGTAGGGTTTCCATTTACATCGCATTCTACAAACGGCCCTGTTGGTAACCAGTGATAAGATTTTACTTTTTCAGCTTTATATGAATTATAAGAGCAACCTGTTAGTTGACAACAACCGAACAAATTACTTGACAATGGACTTTTTAGAATATCTACCTTAAATACTCCATTAAATCTTACTTTACTGCCTTTGTAAAGTATTTGATCTGCACCTTGAGGCTGTGGATTATTTACTGGTACCTTATCTGTTGTTCTCCAATTACCTCCCATACCATTTAATATATTGGTATTATCAACGAAATAACAATCATCTAGATCATATTCATTATTAAAATGATAGTTTCCATATTGATTTTTAATCCAACTTGTGTCAGCACTTTGTGATACTTCAATATGGCAATGTACTCCAGTCATGTTTGAAAAGCCTTTATTTCCCATATTACCTAGCTGATTACCTTGAGGTACAACTTGTCCTATCTTTACATCCATACTATTATCATGTGCAGTCATAAAAGTAGCATAATCTATTCTTCCGTTTGAAAATCTTACTTTACTTGTTGACTGCCACATAACTTGACCTGTAGCACTATATTTTTTCAGTGCTTTACAAGTACAAGGTGCATAATAAGGATATTTAGTTCCAGCTATCTTTCCAGCCACATCATTTGCCATAATGCCTTTATGAGAATAATTACTGTTTGAACCTTGAGTTATCCTCATATCTGTGAAAGGACATAGAAAATCTTCTATACCTCCACGAACTGATTTTTGTCCTTTTTGCATATTAAATCACTTCCTCTATTTCTTTATCTTCTTCACCTGACAACCATGCTATCATATTAATTTCTTCATCTGTTCTATTATCTATTGTAGCCATATTATTCAGCCTCCTTCTTTTTATTAAAGAAATATGTCATTACCGCACCATACGAAGTACTAAATAGCATTAATACCTCTTTGTTAACTTCAAACGGTACAAATAATAACACAACCATTGCTAATGTCATTATTACTGTTACAAAACTCTTTAAATCATCCCATGCTTTTTTCATAAATTATTTACCTCTTTTCTAAATTATTTTTTATTTCTTCCACAATAAATTGCGCGTGCTCAGTTTTTTTGTCATGTGCAAGCATTATTTCTTTTTGCTCATCCATTGATTGTTGAACAAGATTCATACTTTGTTGTAATAGTGTTAAACTTTTTTCTGTGTTTTTCCCTGAAACAGATATTTCCCCGAGACATTTCTCATTTTGTTTCAGTGTCATTTTAATGTCTTTTTTATTCGTAAACCAGTCGTAGATAAATAGTCCTACAATCACAAAACCAATGCCATAGTTAAAAACAAGTTGTACTATATTTTCCATGTTTACCTCCTAACTCAAATCACTATTCTGATTTTCATCTGATTGTGTATTATCTGCGACTGGAACATCATTTGCAGTTGGTTGTAATTCGTTTAACTTATTATCTATATATTTTTTAATATCTAAGCAATACTCAATCTCAAAATTGGTTGTATCTAAATCACTGTCAATATACATATTATTTGTGCCTTCAAAAGTAGTTGGTATTTCTGGTAAAGTACCTAAATCTATAAACTCTGGTGTTTCTAATTGATAAAAAATTTCTACATTGTGAGTTGATAAATAAGTTTTAAAATCAGCTACTGTTGATGCTAATTTATGATCGTCACGTATCCAAAATATCCCTGCAGTATTCCAACCACAATAGTTGACTTTTGTCCAAGTTGCTGACGTTTTCTCCACTAAAAAACGGTTGCAAACACCATTGAAAGATTTCAAATTTCTTTTTACAAAGTATTGATATACAACGTTGCCAGATAATATGAATCCTTTGTCAGATAGTGTCCATTGTTCTGTACCATCCAAAATAACTTTAGCAACATTTTTCAAAATACCGTAATTTCCATATTTATCAATAATTAGCTTATCTTTGATATTTTTATCAATTTCACATATTTTATTGTTTTTTAAATCTATTGGTAATAAATGTTGTTTATACATCGGAAAATCAAGTGTTGGATTTGTACCTTTTTTCAATTGAATTTTAACTATAACATTATTAAATGTCACGCCACTTTCAATAGAAATCTGAGGCCTTATATTGTCAAAAAGACCTTTAGCACTAAACGTTTTATCAGAATTAATCTCCCAGAAAAACAATTTTTCAGCAGAGTGGTATAAGCTATATTTTAAATTTGCATAAGTGTTTGCACTAAATGTATAATCTCCATCTAAAGGCAATTGTATATAATCGTAAGCAAATGAAGACAAGTACGTTTTTGCAGTAGCAGTCCCATTCAAAGTAATAGTTCCGTCATCATTGTTTGTACAAGTAATACCATTAACAGTTTTTGATTGGATTTTATTAGGTAACAAATTTTCGGCATGTGATACTAAATTTATATAATTACTGCCTGATGGAATAATGTTATATAGTTTCTTTTCAGATAACGCTATTTTCATACCTCTTAAAAAATCATTTACATTAGAAAATTTTGTTAGATCTTCTGTTGAATTTGTTTGGACATTATAACTTGTTATAGAGGTAGAAAAAACTAACTTAAGATAGTGTGTATTGCTATCAGTAGTATATGAATAAAATTTTAAAATATTATGCCAACCAGAGTCTGCAATAAATGTTTCATTAGAATCACAACTATGAATACCAACTCGTAATCCTTTTACAATGTCACCTATATCACAAATTGATATGAAATATGTTGTATTAGGTGTTACTGGAATTGGTTTTGATGCATTATTGATTCTGTTCTGATAATTAGGTAATCCTTGACCATTGGCTAAACTACCTATGCTAAAATCATCAAAATTAAGTAAATTTGTAATTCCCTCTAATTGCTTAATTTCGCTCGGATAGTCTGGAGATGGACTTGCTTGTCCTCCTGTATATGATTCTTGCTCGTGCTTTCCGTCTATACTTGTATTGAATATTTTGTAATCAACTGCATCATCAATAGATATACTTTCTCCATTAGCTTTACTCTTAGGAGTGATTTTATCCATATCATTTTTCATTTCATATACACATTTAGCACTTGGATATTGTGTATCCGTTGAATTTTCATTTACAAAATTAACCTTATTATTGGTTGTTTCTAAATTCTTACCAGCAATTACATTTTCAAGAGTACCTTTTGAGATAATTCCAGTATCGTTTAGTGTTGTATATTGTTCTAGTGTTCTTGGCGTAGCATATAAGATTCCGTCAGATGTTACTGCAGTAGCATAAAAAGGAATATTAGTTTTAATTACTCCAGCTTTATTTTCTTCTGCATAATCAGTATTTTTAACATAATTGCTATCGTTCGCTAATTCACTCACTTTCGTAGGTACGTCAGTTGTTTTTGCATAATCTTTTAGGATGTTTTTTAAGTCAGTTTCATTAACCAAACCACTTATTAAACTGTCTAACGGTACATCTATGACAATACCATTTTGCAATGTAAATGTTAGTTTCTCATTATCATTGTCATATGTAACATTGATTATCATTGATTCAATTGGCAAATCAACACTGCCTGTCGATAATACATTATCGTCTTTATCTTTCAATTTTAAAGTCATTATATATGTCTTACTATCTATTGTTAAATCCAATTTATTACCAGTTTCAGTTATTAGAGAATAATTTTTAAGATTATCATTAATATGATCTATTTTCTTTACTAAATCACTATCATTATATTGATACGTGTTATTTATTTCAAGCGTTTCATTTTCTTGCTTTAAATCAATATTTGTTCCAGCAACGATATTCAATGTATTAAATCCATTAATTGTTGCATCTTTTCCATTAAAATCTCCATTTTCAACGCTAGATTTTAAGTTTTTTATATACTCTTCACGCTGTGTTTCATTTTCACTTATAACTTTATCCAAATTTGTTACCTTTTCTATTAAAGAATCTAAAATAAGAACTTTAGGATCATCATTTTCCACGTCATCATCGCAAACTATGGAGTCCTCAATTACCAAATGCAGATTAGATGTCTTAGCTATAATTTCATCATCATCTATTGTTTTAAAAAATTGAATATTGCAATCTAGCTCATTATATTTAGTAATTTCTTTATCTATTGTCAAAATGTTGCTAGTAACATTATCAAAAACCTTTGAAAATGTGCCATCAATAGTACTAAAACATGCTTTTTTGCTAAATTCTTTATATTCTTCAGGAACTATGAATTCAATTTTTTCTATTTTATTTTCTCCTAAAAAGCCAATAGAAAGGACAGACTGGTCTAAGCGTCTATTTTCTTTATATATTGTTATTTTTTTCCTTGCTATATTACCTCCTATTATGCAACTCTTCTCCAAAAGGCCATTACTATATAAGGTTGCATATTATTATGTGGTTGGTTTCCACCTGCTGCCTGTGTAAAGGCGTTATTATAACCACCACCATTGACGTAACTGTAACCACTAGCCAATTCACTTCCGCCCATTGTAGATATGCCATGAGTATGCGCTGGCATTTCATCCACTGTTAATTTATGTTTCTTTTCTCCGCCCAATTTACCAATTTCATTGAAGTCTGTATCATTCACATCCAAGCCTACAGGTACACGCCCTTGTGAAATTAATTCCCAACTATATCCTAAATAATCGGAATGATCTAAATTATCATAAAATATTTCTACTTTATTTATCGGAAATATTTCGTCTGCTTTGAGCGATTGAATTAATTCTACTCTCTTACCTTCAAAATCAGTGTACAATCCACCGTCTTTAGTAACAATAAAATTACCATCAACGATTTCAACATCAGATAGTTCATTTTTTGTTAATCTTCTTAAAAAATTTACTTTTGCCCTTTTAATTGTCCTCCCATTTCCAGTCATTTTCTGTATTCCAATTAATTAAACTGACTACATTCCATATATTATTTATACTATTTATAGCGTCCTTTAATAGTTCAAAATTTTTGTTCCATCTTTCAAAATCTTTACTATTAATGGGTTTCTGTGCTAATCCATAATCATTACTTTCTATTCCATAATGGCCGGTTGTTGTCCACGCTTTGTATTCATAGTCAACAGGCTCATAAAGCATTTTTGCAACATTGTTTATCCCTTCTTCTATATTATCAATATATTGAAGATATGGTATTTCATTATCTACCCATGTTTTTTTTGAATATTCTAACATCATATACTCATTATCAACTATTTTTATGCATGGATAAAATAAATCGTTATTGTTGACTTGTGTTACAGTTCCCATTTTCTTAGGTAGCCTGTATCTAATATAATTGAAGTCATCATTTAATTTATTGTCGTATTTACTATATAAAATATAATTTGTATTATCATCATTATAATGATATGCAATCCAATGTCGTAAACTTTTAGTATTAAAAGAATATTGAATATCATTTCCATTGTCAACTTCTATTATTTTTTTCATCTTCTCATCAATTATGTTTTTATAACTATCATATGGAAAATTCATATATAAAACCTTTTGACTAAGATTATCACCAACCGCAATATTTCTCAGTGATGTTTCTGTTAAATTAAATTTAGATTTAAATAAAGTATGTAAATAAGCAACCTTATTTTCAATATCATTTAACATTTCCTTGCTTAAATAATTACTCCTTAAAATCAACCTCCGCATTAGGCAAAAGATATCCATAATACAATTTAAATCCAATTTTTTCTGCCTTTTCTATGTCTTTTTTTTCTACTTCAATTATGATATTGTCTTTCTTCATTTTATGCATTTTTAATCACCTATTCCTTCAAAACTTCCACTCAATCCACCATCAAATGTTAAACTAATTTTTGTTAATACCACATCCTTATTACCAAATTTTGTTTCAACACTAATTGTATCTCCTGCTGTTAAACTCGGATCACCAGCATAATTACCAGTTGCCTTATATTTTTTATCTCTTTCCAAATAAAAATCCGCATTATCTTTTAAATCATTATCAGCACCAAAATAATTTGTATAATCTATTGATAAACTATCACCTATTTTATTATTATTTTGATATGTAATATTTATAGTTGGTGGATTTTCAAATTTGTAACCGTTCAAATGAACTGTGACATTATCTCCAATATTACCGGTGAATTTTATATATGCTAACCATTTATTATAATCAATTAACTCTGCTTTTCCATTTCCTGTTGAAGTATAACTAAATTCTTTGCCTTCTCTATCATTATTAGTCATTTTGTTAAAGGACATCCACACATATTCTTCAGTATTTGTAAGTGTATATGTTTGATTTAACAAATCACTTTTATCACTAGATGTAAAATGATAATCATCTATATTTACAAAATTAACTTTATTAACGACAGATTTGCTTTCATATTTTACATCGTTCATTAATTGGGTTCTTTCTATATTATCAACTATATCATCGTTAATTAAGTCTAATATTGCTTCGTTATTCCTAGAAATAAAGAAATATCTTGGCCGATTTTTAGTAGCCATAAAAGCAAATGTTGTTTTTAAATAATTTAATAATTTTGTATCTTTTAAACGAGTATTATAGACAGTTCCAAAATTCTTTAACAAAAATGTGTATCCATACATTTTTGATAAATAATTTCCCAATGTTTTCCCTGTCCATGCTTGACCATTATTATACAAAAACTGGCCATCACTTTTTATCGTTAGGTTTGCTAAAATTCCCATTAATGATTGACCATTTAGAGTAACATTGCTATCGCTATCAGAACTCCAATCTTTAAGATAAAAATAGCCCATCGGAACATATTCGACTCCGTTCTCTTCAGTAAGAACACCAATGTATGGTTTTATTATACAATTATCAGTTAAATATTTAACTAAACCTTGTGGATTCAATGGATTGAATGAATTATCATAATTATTAAGGTTAACAGCACAAGTGTTAATAGGTGTACTTGTAAACAATAAATCTATTTCCTCATTTGTGGTAAACGACACTAAATCAGAATCTTCGTATACTTGCGATATTCCAAAATCAATCTCGGATATTCTTATTCTTCTATTTGAATATTCCATTTTATGTATGTCAATGCTTATAGATTTTATAGTTATTGGATTATCAAAAATATATTGATAAACGTTTTTGCTGTTTTCTACCTCTATAATTTTAGATACATCATGACTATCTACTACTGTTAATGTAAAATTTTGAGCAATATTATTTTCAAAATATATTGTAATACCGCTGCTTGTAACAAAGTCATTATCTTTTGTTACTGTTATTATTCTACTTTCCAAGTCGTTAAATATGTCATTACTAACATAACCAAATTGGTTTCCTACAATATTATAATTTGGTAGAATAAAGCTCCCATCTAATTCTGTATAATTTTCTTCTAAACTTGCATATTTTTTGTTTTTCTTGACTCCATCTACTATTTCACTATCTAAACTGTTTCTTAAACGTTCTGGTGCAGTCATTAATCGATAACCGCTTCCATCCTGATCATCAAATATTACTTCTACATATCCTTTTACTTCTCTTTCTGTAGCTTTTATTGCTTTTTTAAATGATTCACTTACTGTTTCCATAACTTCACCGCCTTAATATTCAATGAAGTTCATTTGAACATCAGTTCTTTTAGTTAAAAGATATGTATTTATATCAGCATATTTTGTTTTTCCATCAAGGGGACCTGCATAAACTTTTTTAACAACTCTTTTGCCATAATTATCTGTAAATTTTAAGTAAAAATAATCTTTTTCATAAAGTGTTTGGAGTAACGACATTTGAACTGCATCTAATTTAGACCAACCGCACGTAACTTTTGCGAGATTTCTTCTTTTGATATCTCTATGCAAATATCCAGTCGCATCTCTAAATGAATTTTCTAAATGTGTATATGTTGGACTATAATTTCCTTCTGATGGAGTTGGTAAATCAAACCATGTATTATTATCGTAACTTGCTTCTAAGAATGCCCTTTATTATCAACTCCTTACTACCGTTGCAGATTTTTGCTGCCTTTTTCCTTCATTTTGAAAATCATCATATGTTGCCTGTGCCAAATCTTTACCATTAACTCTAAAATATATTGGTTGATTTGCTAATTCTAAGATGTTTTTATTTAAATCAATTAACAATTGAGTATTAGTATCATTGTTTCCCATTTTTTCAGCCACTTGGCTAGCAAAATCACTGATAAACTTACTATTTTGTAATGGAACTATAGCCTCTGCACCCTTTTCGCCAGCAACATAAGAACCCATATTAACACCCTTGCCAGGATTGTTAACAATACCTCCTTTTGCTAATCTAGGTAATTTAAAAGTAGGTAATTTCCCAATATTGATTCCAGGAACTTTATTAATAACTCCAACTAATAAATTTATTGTGTTTATGGGCTTATTAAGAATGGTTTCTATTGCATGCAAAACACCATTAACAACAGTTTTAAATACGCCTACAACTACATCAGCTACCGTTAAGGCAAGTCCTTTGATAACATTCCAAATAATACTTATTGTGTTTCCTGCAATTTTTATCAATCCTGTAAATATACTACCAAATATTTTAACAATTCCATTCCAAGCTTGCTCCCAATTTCCTGTAAAAACGCCTTTAATAAGATCAATTAAACCATCAAGTACTCCTTTAAGCATTGTAAAAGTATTATCAAATATATTTAAGATGTTTTGTATAATAGCAACGAAGGAATCATAAACTCCACCAAATAAATTCCCAAACATTTTATGAATTAAATCACTTTTACCAAAAAGCCAGTCAACGCCCCCTTGTAGAAAACTCTTTATATTTTCCCAATTAGAAGTTATTATTCCAATAATTGCAACTATTGCACCAGCTATTGCCACAGGCCATGCTCCAAACATAATAGCAATTCCTGCTATCGCTATACCTATACCGGTAATTATTTTCCCAAAATTTTGCCAGCTAGGGTCTTTTAAATAATCCATTACTGCCTGAATCATATAGACAATTCCTGCTATCGCTATACCGAGTCCAAAGGATTTTAAACCTCCAAGTCCTAATTTCCACGCTAATAAGCCTGCTGTAACGCCGGCCATTACAGATAAGATTAAATCTTTATTATCAACAATCCACTGCAGCCATGACGGAACAGGACCATCTATAGAATTCAAATCAAAACTAGGCATTTTAATTCCAGAATCTGCACCACTATTACTACTATCATTTTTGTCAGAATCTAAATTAGTTATTTCATCTATTCCACCAACTAAATTCTTTTTTGTTTCTTTTACATTTTTAGCTGTTTGCTTACTGCTATCTGCCATGCTTTTAAAATCTTTGGCACCGCCAAATAAATTAATTCCAAACCAAGCTTGAGCTATATAATTAACATATTGTAGTAACTTTACTACCAAATTGAGTATTGTTTCTATCAGTGGTTTTAACGTACTTGCCAAAGCATACTGAATATATTGTAAATTACTTTGCATTTGATCATTATATTGTGTAAGTGTACTCATAGCATTTCTTACAAGACTATAGGCACTTGAAACAGCAAATACAGCTAATGCCCATTTACCAACTTTTGATACAGTTTTGCTTATACCGTTACCCACATTATCTATATTTTTTCTTAAATTAGATAAATCATTTTTATTTAACTCCTGCTGTTTTTTATTTAATGAATCTAACTTTCTAGCCAATTTTGAATATTGTGCTTCTAACTTTTGTGTATCTCCAAATTCAAAACCCATATCTGCTTTTTTTAGTTTATTTTCTATTTCTTCCATTTGACTTTTAACGTAGGCAATTTCTGCATCAAAATTATCAGTTTCTAATTCAGTACCAATTACAACTCTACCATCCCTCTAATCACCTCCTAATGCATTATAGAATCTATTTTGACTTTCTTTTTCTTCTTCCGTCATTTCTTTTTCAACATCATCTTCTTTTATTAAAGATACTTGTCTTTTTGCTTTTAGTATTCTATTTTTTTCTTTCCAGTCTTTTATTTTTGAAACATCCATTGTTCTTAAATTTCTAACACGATTTAAAATACAACAGTTACCAAATTCACTATTTGATAAATTACTTAAATCATTAAAGAAATCCCACCAGTGCAGATACTCCATATCATATGGATTATACTTATAATCTTGAATAAAACTACTTCTTATGTAATATCTGTCTTTTTGCAAATCCATATCACGTTCTTCTTCTGTATCCTCTAAATCTTTTCCTAAACAAAGATATTTAATTGCCAGTTCAAGTAATTTTTCCCAATCTTGAGGATTATCTAATCCTTCATCGCCAAATAATTTATAAATAATAGCTAAAGGTCGTTCAGTGTCACTTACATCACTTGATTCTGCTATTTCATTACACTCAATAGCAACCCTAAAATCTGTGTTAATCTTATACTTTTTATTACCAGCCTTTACATATTCTGGATTATTCAAGTACATTATCTTCTTTCTTGACAGAATATTTAGACTTAATCTTTTTAGTTATATCATCTAATGTAATATTTAATTTGGGAGCTATTTGTTTTTCAATAATTTCATCAATTTCGCTTAATGTAGTCCATCTCATTTTTCTTCCATTTAAAAGTTTTTGAACTCCATTTTCACCTAAAAACATATTATAAATTTTAGTTTGTTCTTTATAAAATTCATTTAATGCTTTTACTTTGGCTTCTTCATTAGAACTCATAAGTTTTTTTCCTTTATGATCTTGTTGTTTTTCAATGATAAGAAACTTATTCTTTAATTTTTTTCTGCTTTCTTTTGACTTTTCAATTAGTTCTTGATAGATAAATGGCAGTTCGATATCTTCTAAATCAAATTCAAGATATTCTCCTGTTGGTTTACTTTCTACTATGATTTTTCCTGTTTCATCCTTAATTTCTTGTGTATAAACAAACACTCTGTATATATTTTCATTTTTTAATTGAATAGTATCCATATTTTCTCCCTTCAAAAAAATAGAGAGGGTTTCCCCTCTCCTGACTATTTACTGCTACTTTGTGTTGCACTTGTTGCTGGTGTAAATTTACCAGTAGACGGATTGTAACTACCATGTGTTTTCTTACCAATGAAATGAATGTCGAATGGTGCTCCTAATGCCTTTGTATCTCCACCCCAAGATTTCAAATCAACTGCGGCAGTTTGAATCCAAGCTTCAAATTCCCCACTCTTACTTTCAACTTCTTTTGTAGTATTCACTTCCATAAATGGGTATTCCACATCGGAACCATCTTTATCATATTTATTGATATCATATAATTCATCAGCGAATTTAGAGTCGTTTCTTAATTTGTATGGGTCAACTGTCATTGTTCTGTTTCCAGCGGTTACGTCAACTTCTGATTCTCCTAATACATTTTTTGTTTCTTCTACTTCGTTGTTCATCTCTTTTGATAATTCATCATTATCTTTTCCAAGAACTTCCCAAGTTGCAGTAGCATCTCCTTTTTTTGTTGGATCAACAAAAATCATATATTGTTCTCTTTTATATTTTCCCCTAAGTTTTACCTCCTATTTTTCATATGTTATTTTCATTTGAATTGAATATCTAGCAGTATTAGTTGTTGCATCTAATATTGCGCCATTATTTAAGCATTCTATACTTTCTATACCATTTATATCTGGTAATATTCCTTTGAAATTATTTAACTCTATCAAATCATATAAATCTTCATAAAATTTACTATTTGACATATTTTGAAGAACATCAGCACCATAATCATTGCAACTAATAAGTTGAAATTGATATTGTCTTAAAGAAGAACCATCTACATGTTTCTCTAATATTGGATCAACAGGTATTGGAACGATTGCAAATTCTGTTGGGTTTTCTCCCAAAAAATCTACATTTATTCTATAATTTTCATCTATTATATTATTATCAATTAAATATTTTCTTATTTTTTCAATCCTTATTTACACCCTCTATTCACATAATTTTGTACTTCCTTTACAACATCATCACCTTTAGATGTCCACATTCTTTTATCCCATTGTGAACCTGTTCCAACTGTATGATAAACCAAATTTTCTCCAGAATTAATCTTTGTTATACCAGGTCTAGACCAATACCCAAAATCAGGGCTGTAAAAAGCACCTTTTTTATATTTTGGATCAATGTACTTTTTTCCAGTGTAAAGATAATGTGCATCTGGTCCTTGATATATAATCTTATCAACTTGTAAATCTACATTTTGATTTAAATGGCTTGATGTACCTCCTGGGACGAATGGTGTCATATATCTAAAACAAGTTTGTGTTAGAAAAGCATGTGCTGAACCGTTTTTCTGAATCCCTAGTCTTGCCTTTATTACACTTGTTGGTTTTAAATATACACTCCTACTTTGCTCCTAATTGAATATGTTTCATTTCATCACTCCCAGAATTATTATCAATTAATGTTGTAATATTATAGTTGTCAATCGCCAAGTCACTTTGATTAGATATACTATCTTCAATGTCACCCTTTGTAATAATATCTCCAATAGAAAAGGGAACTTTTTCAAGGCCTTTATTTTTGTCATATGGTATAAAGACGGTTATATCGTTGGATTTATCGTATCCTTTATTGATACTCGCACCTTTTCCACCTTGCCACATAACATTTTCTATTGGATATCTATCCCATTCATCTAATCTTGTCTTTGAATTAAATCTCTTATGATAAAGTGTCATGCTAGAGTTTGTTATCATATTAATCACCCCCACAATATAACACAAAAACGTTATCAACCTTTGTTGTCGATAAATAAGTTTTTACTATATTCTTTAACCCTTCTTTTTTCTCTTTTGTCACTGGTTTATCGTAGCTTACTGAATAATTTCCTACAGTCTCACTGGACTTTGTCCCAGACTCATTATACTTGCTTATGGCATTGATTAAATCATAAATACATAATTTCAACTCTTGTGGATAATCAGATGTTTTTTTAAAACGATTAAATGTTAATTCATCAACTTCTTTTTCTGCACGATATTCTAATAAATTAAAGGGCATTTCTGAAAGATTGCCCTTTAACTCTTTATATTCATTATAAGTTAAGTATTGGTTACCAAACTTCATATATGCCCTCCTTTATTAAGCAAAGTCTACTAATAAGTCACTATCTAATTCTTTGATACCATAAATAATATCAAATGAAATTTTGTCTTTTTTAGTATCTTGATCATATCCGAATACTACTCTTACTGCTAATCCATCAGCACTAGCAATAGCAGCCTTTGCTGCACCTTGTGGTAACTCTAAAGATCTAGTTACTAAAGCTAAACCATTTCTATGGAAACCTAAAGAATGAGCTTTATTTACAATAAATGCACTTGCAGCTTCAGTAATTACAAATGGGATTTTTTCAGTTACTTTTAATGTTCCTGCTCCATCTGTTAAAGTTAAATCTTCTGCAACTTCAAATAGATAACCATTAACGATTAATTTATCTCCTGCCTTAATTGTACCTGTCTTAGCAGTACCATTAGTTACACTGAATTGAGTAGAACCTTTTGTACATGTAACTTTATATGCTGTAGCAGTTCCAGTTGTTGAAGATACATTTTCTGGTGTATTTTGGCTCATAAATGAATTCATTGTATAAACTTTACCAATTTCAGCATCTTTTAATGCTTGACTGTCTCCTTTATAACAAACTTTAGCAAAGTTATCTAAAGTATTATATTTATATAGAGTATCTACTGCTAATACTAAGTTTCTGTTATTGTCTCTTGGAGCTTTTTTCTTATCTAGTGCCTTAGCTACATTTGCAATATCTACAATTGTAGGATTAGATGATACTTCTACTTTAGAACCTGCTTTTTCAACTCCAACTGTTAATAAATCAATGTCTACCGCTTGAGCTATAGCGCTTAGTGCTGGTTCAATAACTTGTTTTGAAAAATCTTTAATATCTAAAGTCATTTCTTTTGAAGTTACACCAACAGTAACGTCTCTATAACGATCCATTTTAACTGGAACAGAACCTTCACTGATATCTTGTTCTTCTACTTCTCCTATAAAGTTTTTAGCTACGAATTTAGCTGGTTTACGAACTGTAATTGTATCTCCTACATTTACGAATTCTTTTGAATAATCTCTATGTACTAAGTTAGCCATAGTTAAATTTGATTCTAATACAAGTAATGCTTCATTAGCAATTATTTGTGGTGTTAATATTTTATTCCTATTATATTCCTTCTTTCTTTTCTCTTTTAATTATTATTTCTCCATGCTTTATATTGTTCAAAAGACATTTCATCTAAGTTTGTTGGTGTAGAATTATCTCCTTCTCCCATACCTGGCATGCCAGCAGGCTTATTTGGATTAACAAATAATCCTTCCTTATCTTTTGTAAGGCTTTCAAAGATTTCACTTATACCTTTTCCCTTATTTTCTACTTTGTTTAATTCTGATTTTATATCAGTAATAAGACCATTTTTTACATAATCACTTGTAAATTTTTTATCTCCAAATGCAGAAATAATGTTGTTGGTAAGTATTTCATCTTCTTTTTTTGCTTTTTCATCAGCAATTCTCTTAGCTTCAGCAGTTTTCATGTCTGCTATTTCTTTTTTTAGACCATTTAGTTCTTCAGAATCTGGTACATTTTCTAATTGCTTTTCTAAATTGGCAATAGTAGTCTTGTAAGTTTCTATTTCCTTGTTCAAATCAATTTTAGCTTTTTCGGATTCAGTTGTTACTGTTTTACCATGTTCTGCTAGTATTGATTTAACTTCTTCCTTACTAAGCTTAACTTTCCCTTCCCCTATTTCTAAATTTTCTAAAAACTCTTTCATATCATATTCTCCTTCCACTTTTTTACAGAGGTTTAGTCCTCCTAGATTTTTAGATATTATCTTTTCTTTCAAGTCTTTAAGATAGACCAAAAAAGTCAATATTTCTATTGACTTATAGTATCTTTAATAGATACTGTACCGATAATATATAGTGGTATCAAACCATAGGCAATTAAGCCTACATGACTACTACCAAGTAGTTTTATATCATCAGTACACTACCTACACTAAGATAGTGGTTAGGTTGACTCCCTATTTGGTGCTTGTCTTATTTTCATACAGAATAATAAGCTCCAATGTTTATAAGCACCTTAGAATAGATATAGTAGGAATTGCACCTACAACTCTGCCATATAGCACACTATAGTCTATTATTGTATGTCCTATTGTTTTTGCTACATACTAGATATTCTTATGTTTTACTAATTAAACTACATATCTATTCTAAGCTACCTATAAGATAGCATAATAAAAGCACTCTCTATTGAGTGCTAATAATCTATATTTTCTTTTATTTCATCTTCTCCATACAATTTTTCATGAGATTTGTTTTCTCTTATACATATTTTTAATTCATTTTTTATTTCATCCATAGTTTTGTGCCATGTATCAAACTCTCTAAATCCCTTTTGTTTGTATTCTTTCCACAACTCATCAAGTTCTTTTTGCTCTTCACTTAATTCAATATCTTCTAAGTCAAAGTCCATGGTTATTCTCCTTTCATAGAATTAATAAAATACTTATAGGAATTAGGAAATATAGTTCTAAAGTTATATAACTCTACTTTAGAATTTCTGGCAAGAGCACTACCTACATGCGCAAAGAATTCTCTTTCCAGTTTTCCTTTGTATTCCCAATATTTAGTTCTATGCATTGCCCTTCCAATGCATTGATTCTTTGTTATACCACCTATTATATCAGATAAAGAATTGTATTGATTATCTAAATTCATTTTTCGTGACATTCTTGCATAAAATTCTTTATCATCTATATTATACTTAAGTTTCATATTTGATTTAAATCTTTCAAAGTCATTTTGTATCATTCCTTTGAATTCGGGTTTCTGTGATGGATTTTTTAATTTGTGATCTATCATGTGACTATATTCATGAAAAAATGTGTTGTACCCTTTTAATTTATCATCATCAATATTTATTTTTATATTATCAAACATAGGATTATATCTAGGTGTACCAGCATATTTATAATTCTTAATTTTTATATCATCTTTATATTTATTTAAAATAAATTTATATGACGGGTCAGAATTTTTAATAATATCTTTTATGTTACTATAATGGTTATTAGGTAACTTCTTAATGCCAATTGATTTTATTAAATCATTGGAATTTCCTATCTTGATTTTGCTTGTTAGCATATATTCGTCATTTAATTTAATATTTAATTTCTTATATCCATCAACCCTTAGCCTATCTATTTTAGTAGGTAGCCCACTTGCTTTGTGTAAGTCATTATACTTGTTGGTTAATTGTCTTATTTTCTCTTGGCAATGATATACTTCCTCGTCATTATTTATTGCTCTGGCACCTATTTGTCTGTCTTTATATTGTCTTATCTTAGTTTCTATTTGCCTTTGCAACTGTGTTCCTTCATAATTCGTATAATGTTTACCTTCAAAATCAAAACCATCTTTATTGGCTTTTTTATCTGCTTCTAATTGTTCCTTTGAATATATAGGTTCAGATACTCCTAAAACTATTTGATAGGTAAAATGATAGCAATTAAGTTCTCCAACATGTCTGTTTAAACTATTGTTAACAGTAGCATAATCTTGATATTTAATCCCCTTGACTGTTACATCACCTTTTGTACTAAACTGCTTACCATCAACAGTATCTATATGATCTGGTGCTGCATTCTTATGATGTGAAACTTCAATACCATCTGCTCCAAATTCTTCACCAAATGACTTTTGCAATTCTTGATTTAATCTTCTTATACCATCCATTACATTCATTCTAATAGATGAGTCGGCTCTTCTAGAATAACCATTATTAAAATCAACTGTTCTTAATCCACGTGAGGTCATTTCTTTCATTGCTTTTCGCATAGTCATCTCATAAGACTCTCGCCCTTGAACTATATTCAATATAGCTTCATCTGTTATCTTTTGATAAACATCTGATATTTTAGTATATTCCTTAACACCTTGTGCATTAGTTTTCATATACGCAAAAGTTTTGCTCATGTTTATGTATTCATTTGCTGTTGCTTTAGCTATTGATTTAACCTGTTCTTGTAAAGCTTCATTTTGCTCATATGGTATAAATTTAGTTTTCGTATATTCATAGAATTGTTTAGCATAGTTTTGATTTTTCTTTGCTACTTCTTCAAATATTTTATATATATCAGATACATTCTTTTCAGACACATCTGCTATTTCATTCATTATTTCATCTAAGTTATTACCATATTTTACTGATTGTAATACTTCTCTTACCTGACTTGGAGTAAAAGTACCAATATCAACTATCTGTTTTCCAAGTTTTTCTATCATGTAAGTATTTAGTTTTTCTACTCTATTAACTAATCTTTCTGATAGTCTTTCTAATGCCTCTTCACTTAACCTGATATCTTCCTCCAAACATTTTGCAGATATCAACATATGGTATTTCTTTGTTTAATGCAAAATTGATAAGACAAATTATAGGATTACAAATAATACAAGCAGTAAGATGAACAAGCAATAGCAATATTGTTTTAATTATGACAAATAACATTTTAAAAGTAATTATTATTATATTCAATATTGCCTTTATCATTTAATCACCTTCTAATATTCTATAAAAGTAACGTCTTTCTTCAAATTACCAAGTACATCTCTTTCTACAGTACAACTTGTATAATATCTTACTTTTTTATTGCCTATAGTAATCATATAACTCTCTTTTTCAGCAATTTTATAATAATCTTCTAAACTCAAATCATCTATAATTTTTATTTTGCTAATACTCTTAGGTAATTTTATTCCAGGCTCAGCAAAAATACTATGATTATAAAACATACAATTATATATCTTATTATTTATTTTTATTATGGCTGGATAAGAAGAAACTTCACAAGACTTTTCCTTTATGAAATTATAATATTCTTCATCTATAATCAGTTCTATGTTTAAATCATCAGAATTGTCTAAGATGATATCATCTGAATGTAATTCTAATTCATCCAACTTTCCTTCTAATTTGAAAGTAGGCATTTTACCACCTTCGATATGAATATTAACTGAATATATTCCTTCACCAAATTTTTGATTATTTATCTTGAAATATTCGCATTTCCCTTTTTTATCAGTCTTAACTTCTAACTTCATATTACTCTCCTACCAAATCTTCAGTTCTTGGACTTTCTGATTTTATTTCATCAATAACATTTTGTGCTTCCTCTAATGTTTCACCAGGTTTTAAGAATTGTCTTAATTCTGCCTTTTTGATTACTCCTCTAGACTCTCCTTGCATTAATTGACTAAATTCTTGTTGACTATCCTCTAGCAAAGAATAAGACCAATCAGTTGATAATTCATATTCTCCTTGAGGTGTTAAATTATAATAGTTTGCTAATACATTACAAGCATATAAGAAATCATCTAGTCCATCTTCTAATCCATCTTGAACATCATCAACTATATCAAATGTTTCCTTTAACATTTTCTTAATTTCTGTAGCTGTTGCATTGGAAGTTTGAGCATCTGTAAGTATTCCTTTTGAAGTTCCAACTTGCTTTTCTAGTAATGCAAAATCATTAGTTAATTTATTGTATAATGATGTATCTCTAAAAGCAGGATCAAATACTTCCCAAAAATTATCATCACCAGCATTAATTTTCTTGTATAAACCATTAACTGGCAAAGCATCATCACCTTTAAACATTGTGATATCTGCTCCAACAAAAGCCTCTTTTAACCCATATTCTCTATCTATTTGTTCCAAATCTTTCATTATTTTTGCTATTTGCTTATCACAACCATACGTGATAGGTACACCATACTTATCCATTTCTTTTCTATTATCTATTGGACTCTTGATATACATAAATGGCATTCTATCAACATTAGTAATAGACATATCTTCTATATTTTGCCATTCTGGAATGATAGTCATTTCAATTGGATCATCATCTAATGTAGCTCTGTATCTGATATATAGGTTTCCATTTTCTAAAGTATAATCAGCCCATCTATAATAATGATTTCTATTTCTTACAACATGTTCTGCTAAAATTGTGCAGTCTACTGTATCATCACCAATCATTTTATTGATAGACAATCTATTTTGAGAAATAATATTAAAATATAGCTTATTATTGTTAACATAAGGCACTACAAGTACGCCACCAGTTCCTAGCTCCCTAGCTATAATTTTTTTTAATTTCTTCTTAAGCTTTTTTATTATTTTTCTTAATAAATCAGCTCTTTGATTATCTCCAACTATGTCTATATTGCTGTCACTAACCGTATAATTAGCTAACTTATTTGCAAATATAACAGTAAAGTTGATATTTCTATCTTCTTCATACATTGCTGTAAAACTATCGTTTGCTTGCATTAACATATCATCTGGTAATTGTTTCTTTCCAAATAAAGCAAGTATTCTATTCCATAAATTAGTTAACCTATCATCATTCTCCTTTTCTTCTCCATATTGGATTTAGTGCATATCTAACGCTATCAATACAGTGATTATCTGCATCAACATATCCTGTAATGTAATTACCATCTTTATCCTGTGGATGTTCATATGTAGTAAACTCTTCTGCTGATTTAGGGCACCTCTTAGGGTCTATAACTATTTTGGCTAAACTTGATAACCATTTCATTGAATATTCCACACTATCAGGTCCTTTCTTTGCACCTCTCATAAGAGACCCATAACTTTGAAAGTCTCCTATTGATTTAGGTTCAGCACTATCAGCAGTAATTAAATCATCATTTTTTACACTTTTTTCTTGTTGTAAATGACTCCAAACTTTAGCATTGCCCATTTTATTTACTACAAATTCATCAAAAATATATAATGTTAATTTGTTTGGTTGATAACACATTTTAGTCCATGCTAATTGGTCAGGATACCATCCAAAGTCCATACCTTGATACAAGTAATCAAAGTTGTCTATTTCCTCATCAGTTATCTCCCTTAATTCAACATTTTCAAATACATTTCCACCATCGCCAGTCTCTTCCCCTAAATACTCATTAGCATAAGCAGTAGGATTGTTCTGCTTTAGTAGTTCTGCATCATCAAAGAAAGGTTGTCCTAACCAATCAACAGGCACATCTAAATATGTACTTCTATGTACTAATCTTTTAGGATTTGGTAATCTCTTTTCTATATTAACAAAATGTCGTTTAGACTTAGGTGTATTATATATTCTAAAAGTTAAGTACTCATTACCACCACGTTTAACAGATTGGTCTATCTTACGAACCTCATTCATACCAGCCATTTGGTCAAACTCTTCATATATTATTAATGCGATATACATTCCCTTTGGTGGTTTTATCGATTTAATCTTTCCAGGGTCATCCGCGCCTCTAAAATAAATCATTTGTCCTGTTTTCTTGTTTTTCATTTCTAAGGGGCTTTTAGTTTTAGACCAATTTTCATTTATAAATGGATAAGTTTCTGATAACTTATCCATTCCCCACTCTAATTGACTATAAACGGAGTCTTTTAATGTATTAGCAACTTTACGGATACAGATAGCACACCAGTTAGGATTGTTTTCTAACTCTTCTGGAACTACTTCACTCCAAAATGAAGACTTAATGGAACCACGCCCACCTTCAATCCAGTAATCATCATGCTTTCTCTCTTTTATATCTCTATATAAATCTACAAATGCTTTTCCTATATCTTTAGCGGGAAAAAACACCTGTGGTTTGTTCTTATCTAGATTTAACTTTTGCATTTCGGCAAACTTTAATTCCTTATCTATCATTACTCCATATGCACTAGCTAAATCTCTAACGCTGGTAAACTGATCAACCTTTTCTGCTTTATCATCTATAGCATCAACTAACTTTGAAATGGCATTAAGTCTTTTCTCATTAGTATTAGCTATCATCTCGAGCATTGACTTAGTATTTTCTTGTTTTTTTTGTTCGATTTTTTGCTTTAGCTCTTTATTGTTATCATCCTTACAGAGTTTTCTAACAGTATATTCAGAAACATTATTCATTCTAGCAGTCTCTGAATAATTGCTATTTTCAACATAATCTGCAATAATCTTTTTCTTTTGCTTGTCGGTTAATTTAGTCCTAGTAGTTTTTTTTATTTTAGACACATCAACCAACTCACTAACTGTCTTTTATTACTAAAATGATATTGTTCGTTTAATGAATGTTCAACATCCTTTGGTTTTAGATTAACCGTAAAGTTTTTAAATATTTTCCCATCTCTGGGTTTATATACTTCAATAAGTGATATATCATATATTTCAGACAATTTTATTAACAACATATTTATGTATTTATTTAAATTCCTAAATATATCACCTTCATTTCTTTTGGTTGCAGGGAAAGGATTTGAACCTCTGACCTTCAGCTTAGGAGACTGACGAGCTACCGAACTGCTCTACCCTGCGATGTAGTTTATTTAAAGTATTTATCAATAATACTATTAATAAAATCATTACTATTAGCAACAATCTGACATACTTGTTCAAAGTGAAATTTATCATCATCATTCTGAACATGTGCATATTCCCATAACCATACATGACAAAGTTCATGTTTTAGTGTGTTTCTTTTACTTTTGCATACATCTAATAAATGTATTTCTTGTGTTTCATAGTTCGTTTCACCTAGAGAATTACTGAGTTCCATTTTTTCTTTAGGTAGTTCCTTTATAATCCATTGATTTCCGTTTACACTAAATTTCATTTATTGCTGCTCTTTTTTAGTACTATTATTAGCACTACCATTTCTATCATTATCCCTATCTCGTTTAATCCTATTTTCATATTCCTCACACTTTCTTCCGAGTTTACAACTTCTACAGTTATGTCTCATAAAATAGTCATAACTACAAAATATCTCTTTTTTAGTTTCCATAAACACCACCAAAAAAAGAGCTTATTTCAGCTCTTTAATTTCTCACAATATTATTATCTCACAAAAAACAGCTCATATTGGCTCATTATAATATTTCTATATTTTCATAAACAATATATGATATATCTTTATCTTTTAAGTCCCACAATATTGGGAATTTTTCTAAATCTCTTTTAGGTACACCGTTATCAAAAGTTCTATATTCTCTAGCAAAAGTAAACTTGCTATCATTCATCATTTTAATTTTTAATTTATTTTCTATATATTCACTTACATCTTTTGATAAATCAGTAGGTTCATATTTGTAATCTTTTGGAATAAATGATTTTGCTATCCCTATTATATGATCGCTGGATTGTTCAACTTGCTCTTTCGTATAATTGTTTTTATTTCTTTTTTCATCTATCATAAATTTTCTGGCACTTCCTTGATATTCCAAATAACTTATTTGTTTTCCCGTTACATTTATATAACTTAAAATATCAAACAATCTTATAATATGATGATATTGTTTAGGATCAAATCCCCACTTTTGAAATTCAAACTCTTTACTAGGATATTCATGTGTTAGTGCTTTTCTTTTTTCATACATAGCACCCAGCATACTCTTTAAGCTTGGTCTTATTTGTCTAAATAATTCCTTGATATATTTATCTCCAATCGAATATGTTGTATCTATCGCTTCAATGTAACTGAAATTTCCCTTTCTAATAACATTATAAAAAGTAATTATATCTTTAACATCTATTGCTCCAGTTTCTAATTCTATAGTTGTACTCGTTACTTTTCTAAAAATAATATCATGTAAACTTGGTAGTATAATTGCCTTGCAATCAATATCACTTTGCTCATCATCTACATTATAATTTTGGCTTCCATATAATCCTATATAAATAACATTGAACCCCTTTTCTTCCAATATCTTTTTGTATTCTCTTAATCGTATATATATCTGTTCACAATTCATTTAAATATCCCTCCTATTCTTATATTTGCTATACAATCTTTTGCATTGTGATATAGAATAATGAACCTTAGATGCTATTTGATACCAGGTATAATTCTTTATATCAACTTCCTTGTAGTAAACTATCAATTGTTCCACTTTGTCGTATTTTTTTAATATCTTTAATTCATTGTCTATCCAATCTAAGTTATTTTTTATTTCTTCCTGTGCTTGTTTTATTCGCTTGTCTAAATCTTGCCATCTAGGTAAATCTTGCTTTAATATGTATATTTCAAGTATATTAGAATGTTTTCCTCCATCTACCATAACTTTTGTATAATCCGTAGATTTTGGATCTACTATAGTTTCTAATAACTCTTTATCTCTTAATAACTTATTCAACTTATTTTCTAATCTTTCTACTTCATAATTTACTTCCTTTAATGTCATTTTTTACCTCCTAATTCATATTTAGATTTATAATAGTTAATCCAATACATATAGTTTTCTAATAAATCTTGTTTGATAGGAATTGCAATTCTTTTTATAGTCATTTCTGTTAACTCAGGTGGTTTAAAATATGCTTTTGGTTCATCTATATTTATAATCGTTTCTAAACAATCTTTATCTATACTGTTGATAAGTTCTTTACCAGCTAAATATAATGTTTCCAAATCTTGGCATAAATAATATAATTTTTTTTCCAGTTCATCTATTTGTTTTTGATATGGTTCGATTGTTTTTTCATAATCAGTTTTTTTAATTTCTCTTTTTAAATCATCTAAATCACTTTCTAATTTACTTCCATTATAAAATAACATATTTAATCATCACCTATCACTTTATTTATTACATCAAATATCATTATATAAGTTGCTCCTAAACAGAAACTGAATGCTTCTATTTTTATAAAATTACTTATTATTAAAAATGTTACTAAAACTAATAATTCTAACAATATTGTTTTTACTTTTTTATTCATTTTTTCATCACTCCTTTGGCATTTGATAAATATATGTTGGATTTTTTAAATCTATCATCGGGCTTCCAAAATCATGCCCTAAATTAATCAAATTAATTTTATTTTGTATTTCATCTAATACTTCTAATGTCCTTTCTTTTGTTTCATATTGGCCTAGTTTCACAATCCCATTGCGCAAATCATCAATTATGAAAGTTCTTATAAAATGTTCATTTTCTTCATTTGTACTATAAAATACACTTTCTACTTTAAAAATGCTTTCTCGGTCTTGACTCCTAATCCATAATTCCATTCTCTATCAACCTTTCTATTTCCAACCTAATTCATTTATTTGTTGGTTTATTGCTTGTAATATTTTAATCTTCCTTATTTAATTTTTCGTAATCGCTTAATATATAACAAATTAAATTCATATCGTATGTATGTATTACTCTATATTCGCTAAAATTTGTTGAAACATAAAATTTTTCGCTTTCTTTATTAAATTTATAACAAGCATCATCTATTAATACCATTTGCCCATCTTTTAATCTTTCATTTGCCACCATAAGCAATAATTCTATTAATCTTAATTTTTTCATATTTTAATCATTCTCCTTTAAATTGTTAATTTCATCTATTAGTTCATTTGTTTTATTCATTAAATATTCACAGTATGCATCAGTTTTATCTTTACTAATCCAAGTGTCTGTATAATCACAATAAAATTCATCTCCATTAGATTTTATTTTTTCTATCTTCTTTGGCTCTTCGATTATTTCTACTTCATCATTTAAATCAGTAAAAAGGTCTATACAATCTGTAAGATATTTATAAGTTTTTGCATCTGCATCATAATAATCTTTCTCTGGTGTTCTATAATCATTTTCATCAACATCATATATCATAATGCATGAACTATATTTTATTTTCTTTGGTTGTTTACCATCTTTTACTAATCCTAATAATTCATACATTGTTATTTTCATTCTTAACATCTCCTATTATTTCTTCATATTTTTGTAAAATCTGTCTAAAAATATTCTGTCTTAAACCACCATCTCTATATACTTCTTTGCTTTCATCTTCTAAATATTTTATAAACTCTTTTTGTTGGGTATAATATTTATCGTGAGTGTCATAAGCACCTTTAAAATACTCAATATTTCTTTCTTCGAGTTGCTTCTTCAATTCTTGATTTTCTTTTAATAAATCATCTAAATCAAGACATCTATAACCCTTACAATAAATTTTCCCACAGTTGCACTCAACTACTCTATATGTCCTTTCAAATTCTTCTTCTGTTATTTTATCAATTTCACATCTTTGTTTTACAAATTCTTCTCTAGTCATTTACTCATTACTCCTCTACTTTCTCTAACTCATAAACTTTTCTATTTAATAATTCAATATCTTTAAAGCTATAAGCATAATCTGTTTTAATATTAACTAACCAATAAGCATCTTTTTCTACTTCAATACCGTCTTCAGAAAAGAATAGGCCTTCATTTTCTTTAAAATCTTCATATGTACCAAACCATCTTTCAATATAATCTTTTAATGGATGATAATTACTCTTTAATATTTTAATAAGTTCATCATACGTAAATAATAAACAATTAAGTCCAAAAGCTTCTTTATTGTCTAATCTCCTTAAAAGTTTTAAATATTGGTCTTGTTGATATTTAATAGTGTTATCACGCATTTCAATCGTATTATTAAGCCTGTCTACTTCGTCTTGTTGTAAATTTACTTTTTTAACAACTATTTCTCTGTTCATTTACTCATCACTTTCTACTTTCTCTACTATTTCAAAAAAATCACATAACTCTTTATAATTCATGAAACCTATTGGTGTACTAGATAAATATTTATCATATATTTGTTTAGGAATATCACCGCTTGAAATCATTTTACATATTTGTTTTAATGTTTCTTCTTTATTCATTACTATCACTTCCTTGTTCTATTTCTTGCATTTTAATTAGCAATTCAGAGTAAGCATTATATCCTTGCCATTCGCAATTATGTTTTTTATCCCACTCTAAATTTTCTTTTCTAGTACTTTTTAAAAATTCATTTAATTTATTCCAATTATCTTTTAGTTGTTTATTTTCTTTTAATAATATTTCAATAAACTTTTGATTTCTTTTATATTCCGCTTTATAGTCTATATAATTCTTTCCAACCCATTCTCCAAAATCAGAAACAATTATATCTTCGTTTTCAAATCCCTTGATTGTTTTCATTCTGACACCTTTATCTAATACCATAAGTATAATTTGGTTTAACCATTGCAACCATTTGTTCTTTTAAAACTTTATTCTCTAATTCCAACTTATCAATAACTTCTTTTTGCTTTTTACATTGTTGTTCTAAATCTTTAATTTCATTTATAAGTTTTGTTTCATTATTTCTAACTTGTTCTATTGTTCTATTATCCATATTCTTATTTCTCCTATTTATTTTCAATATACTTCTTTAATTCTGGATCATTTTCAGCCAAGGCTCTTAGACAATTTTGATAATTACTATAGTTAGTTTTGTTAGATTCATTTTTCCTGATATATAGTACTGTTATTACTATTGCGTATACAATTAAAATTTTCATATTTTCACCTTTAGATTAAATTTCAATTTCAACTCCGAATGTATAATACTTATCATTCTTCTTTTCAATTAAATTTTTATTATGTTTTAAGATTCTTTCGTAGTTGCTATAACCCAACTTTAATTTTTTTGGCATTGTTCCCGTTTGTTTTTCATATCTTTCAACACTTCTTACAATTCTATCTAGATATTCTTCTATACTTAAATCATCATATTTCGTTAAATATATTGTTGTTCCTTTAAATTCTTTAACCTTTCTTTCTTCATTTCTATTAAACATTTTTATTCCTCCTATATTTCTTTATTAAAACTGTTTTTAAATTCCTCTTTACCTTGTCTCCAAACAACTCTACAAAATTCATGTGCTTTTGATGATAATCTATATTTCTGATATGCATAGTCTTTAAATGCTGTTCTTGTAACCCCTAAGTCAGTACAATATTTATTAGCATTTAGTTGAATTTCTGCCCATCTATTAGCAAGTTGCATAAATACCATAGCCAATTGATATGCGCTTTCTATATCTTCTGGAATAAGACTATAAAAGTCTTCCATAGCACCCTGATATTGCTCAATATCTTGCTTTAATTGTTCTAACATTAAATTATCTCCAACTCTTCATTTTCTAATTTGATGAAATTTTCATATGATAGAATACAATTATTTAAACCACGGCTATCTCTACATTTTATTAATCCCTTTGGTTCTATTAAAAACACATATTTACCTGTTCTTGCCCAAAAGCTCATTATTGGTTTTATTTTTGTTTTTCCTCGCACATATCCTAATAAATTAATGTGTCCTATAGTTTTTTTACAAACTTTATGTGGTATGTTTTTTCTTCTCAATATTTCACATGCATGTTCACACATTTCTATTGATTGTTTCTCATTTTCAGATAACTTTCTTTCCATTATTTTTCTCCTTATGTTGGTGCATAAATTTATAAACTGAATTTAATCCCATATTTTCTAATAACCAGTCTGTTGCTTCTTCTTGACTTAAATGTGTATTTTTGACTCTGTTTTCATAATAATCATTGTATGCTCTATTGTGTAACTCATCATCGTTTACATAATTAGCTTCTACAAAGTAATAATCATAATTAATGGCTTTTATACCCTCTAAAGTTCTTGTATCGGTTGCATAAAACACCTTGTATTGAGCAACTTCTATTTTGTAACCGCATTGTGGCACATCATGATAAAGTTTTACTGGTTTAACCTTTAAATTATTATTATAAACAGCTTGTTTATTTAGAATATAAACATCAATATTTCTTTTATCTACACCGCAATCAATTAATTCTTGTACTAACCATTTACAACATCCAAACCTTATTGTCGGTCTATCTTTTGCTAATCTTCGGATTGTGGCTTTATTAAAGTGGTCTGAATGAACGTGTGTCAAGAGAACCAGTCTCAATTTTTCAACATGTGGAGTTAGTAGCTTATAACTAACTCCCATGTCGATTGCTATAATGTCATTTACTATGGTGCAGTTACCATCACTGCCAGTATTTATGATTTTATAGTTCACTAATATCAACTTGCTTTATATTAGAATTTCCTTTTATTTCTGCTTCTTGTATATTTTCATCGTTTTGTTCTATTATTTCTTCCTGTTCATCATATTGTTGTTTATTGTCAACGTAATCTATAGTTCCATCTTCATTGATTACACCCATATCTTTTTCTACTGCATTTTGCATTTCTATACTCATAATTCCCCATTTCGAAATCAATTGTCTTAGCATTGTCTTGAATGCCATTCCGTCAAAATCTTTAGACCAGAATGTATATGAAGTACCTTTATTTAAATCTGCTCTATACCCTGGCGAATATTTTTTTGCGTGTTCTACCATTTTATTTTTAGACCAATATAATGTTTTCTTAAATCCGTTTGTATATTCAAACATTGCATAATAACCAATAGTTGTAGTTTTTTCTCTTTTTTCTTCATTATCTATCAAATTAACTTCTATTTCTTCATCTAGTGGATTATATTTAATTAATTCCCCTTCTTTGATATCTAATACATTAATTTTTTTATAGTAACCACTTCTAATTGCTAGTTGTAGATATCCTTTATACCCTAATTGAAATTGTGCTACTTTTCCTTTTTCTTTGTCCTTAAATGGTACTAAATAATAATGTCCTAATTGTGGGCTTGGACTCAAATTTAAACTCTCTCCAAGTAATGCTCCACTATAGATACTGTCATTTGTACATTCTGCTAATGATGAATTGTTATTTACTGCTGATACTATAGCTGTAATAAATCTTTGTCCTCTTTCACTTCCTATTGTTTTAGCAATTCTATTTTGGATTGCCCCTTGATTGATAAAACTTGCAAATGGCATAGCATTTAATCTTGCTTTTGCTTGTTCTTGTGTTTTAACTAATTCCTGTTTACTATTCATAATCATATCCTCCATTATCTAAGAATGTTTTTAATTCTTTTAATTTTAATTTTGTTCCTCTAGCTTTAAATGATAATTCTAAAATTTCATCCTTATTTTCGTCTGCTTTTTCTTCAATTTTAGGAGCTGATAAACATTCATCTATTTTGTTTAACATTACTTCATCATTAATCTCTTGCTCTGTTAATTCTTCCTTTTTTTGTTTTATTTTTTCTAACTCTGCATGTCTGTTATTAACATCAGTAATTGCTTTTGATACATTTAAATCTTTCTTATATTCAATCATCATCTCATCTACATATTGTTGAGTATTGATTAAGTTAATATCATCTACTATTTTTTCTATAAATGCTGTTGCTTGTTCCTTTAATGATTTTTTACTTGAAGATAAAGTTACATTTATATTTGCCTGTTCAAAAGTAACAAATTCTAAATTTTCTTTTAATTTCAACTCTTCAAAATATGTTCTTATTTCTTCAAATTTTTGTTCCTTTATTTCTTGTTCATAAAAGTTAACTTGATTATTTATAGTTGTATATGTATCTGCTAATAAAGTTTCTGTTGTCTTTGCAGTATCTATAAATTTTTGTAATGGTTTATTATATTCTTCAACTATTTTTTTCCTAAAATCTGAAACTTTCTTTTTAAATTTATTAACTTCTGATTTTTCATTTTTTGCATCTTTTAAAGTATCCTCAGTAAATACAATTTTTGAATAGTAATTGCTTAATTTTAGTGCATAATCTTGTACTTCTTGAATATTATCTTCTATTTGTCCTAATGTCTTTATTTCTGCTTTTATTTCACTTTTAAATTCTGGCTTTATTAGTGTTTTTTCTTCAAATACTTCTGCATCTTGGATATCTTTCATTTATTCATTCCCTCCCATTCTAACAAACTCACCATCGCGGAGCGTGTAGTATGTATTTTCTAACAATTTTTCCCCATCAATTTTTGCTGATTTTACACATATTGGAATATATTTTTCTAAGTTGTAATCATATTTCCATTCTACTAATGTTATCCAGTTCCCTTTAGATCCCTTTATCATATATTTTCCTTCTTATATTTCATTTTGATTTTTTCTATATCCTGACGATATTTTTCTATCAATTCTTTTTGATAAATATTGTTATCTTCCTGTAGTGCTATAATCTTATTTTGTAATTTTATTAATTTATCCTTTATTTTTATTGCATCTTCTAGTGATGCCTCATACTTTAACTCAAGCGTATTTTTTTGCTTAATGGTATTCTTTTTTTTAAACATTCTTCGATTCCTCCTCAAAATCATTTATTAATTCTTTTAACATTTCGATTTGGTTTGATGCTGTAGTTTCTTCAGAAAATATTGACTTTATATCATCAAGTAAACCGTTATATCCCGTTATCTTTGTTTCTAATTTTTCATAATCAGAATATGGCACTTTAGCCCTATTTTCTAAATCTTCACAATAATCATCATATCCTGAGTAATAACTACTCAAATCTCTCGTATCCATTGCTCAAATCCTTTCTATTAATTGTTTTAAAAGTCTATTCCGAATACTGATACATCTAAATTTTTTGTTACAATAACATCACTGTTATTAATTTTTATTCCAGATATTCTGCTACGAATTATATGTATGTCGTTTAAAATAAGATTTTTATATTCGTTTGTTTTTTCGACATCATTTGTTACATATTCTTCATAATTATCTAATATTCGTACTAACTTATTTAGTTCATTTGATTTTAAATTTATTGATTTCATATCATCTCTTTTAACAAGTTATTTATTTCTTGCTTTTCTTGATCCTCCATTTCTAAACTTTCATTTTTCTCAAAAAACCATTTTGGTAAATTTTCATCTGGTAAATATTTCACTATTTCATCTATTCTTGGAAAAAACTGTTGATATTTCAAAACCATTTTGGTGGCATTAATAAAATCTTTTTCGCGATAATCCTTTAAAATTGAATAATAAACTTTAAAATCGATATCATCGTGTTGTGTGTCCTTATAGTTCCGTTTTAATATTTGCCAATATGTATTAAATGTACTTAATCGAAGCTTAACTCCACACTCCACTTCCTTATCCATATTCCTCTTCCTATTTCCTTATTCCTTATCCTAGATGGCCCTGGCTTTTTTATTGGCTCACAGCCAAATTAGAGCCAGCCTAATGATTGGTATTATTTTGGCTACCATTTTTATATTGTTTAAAGCTGTTATCTAAAATTGGTTTT